>Ga0209835_1000199_pt1 | contig 41998 bp, 38 predicted proteins | sample LakKivwa52mmetaG_FD_184138 | JGI IMG/M metagenome (GOLD analysis project Ga0209835, IMG submission 184138) | Anoxic lake water microbial communities from Lake Kivu, Rwanda to study Microbial Dark Matter (Phase II) - Lake Kivu water 52m metaG... | ecosystem: Environmental > Aquatic > Freshwater >... | reverse complement strand
GGATAGATGTCAACTGGATGAATAATTATGGAAACTCGATGATTTACGGCCATCCCCAGGGCCCTACAGCCGGACGGCTGATTGCGGAGTTGATCGAGGAGATCGTCCTGCTCGGCGGTGGCTATGGTCTGTGGGCCGGATGCGCGGCAGGGGACACGGGAGCCGCCATGGTCTTTAAGATTGGTTAAGAATAAGATCATTTAAAAATGACCGGTGAGAAAATGGGATCTATTTTATCAAAAATCAAACCCCTTCTCATTTCTGTCATCCTGATCCTTCACCTTCCTCTTTCCGTTTTCGGGGCAGCCATTACCGATATCCGGTTCTGGTCTGCCCCGGATCACACCCGCGTGGTCCTGGATCTTACAGATCCGCCCCGGTATGAGAGTTCCTCTCAGGAAAACCCTCCGCTATACCAGGTTGAATTAACCGGCATTACCTCTCTGCCGAAAAAGAGAGAACTGGAAGTTAAGGATAAATACCTTCTCAAAATCAGCCTGACCGATCTTGGAAAAGGAAAGGCAAGGCTGGCGCTTTATCAGAAGACTCCTCTCCAGGCGAATATCTTCGCGCTCAAGCCTGATCTTGGAAAGACCCATCGGCTCGTCATCGACCTCATCGATGTCGGACAGGAGACAAAGGATCAGGAGGAAAGGCAGAAACAGAAAGAGGTCAGATCGAAGGGCATAAAGATCGTCGTCATCGATCCCGGCCATGGCGGAGAGGACCCTGGAGCTGTGGGACCCCGCAAAACGATGGAGAAGGATATCGTGTTGAAGGTCGGGGAAAAGGCGATTCATCTCCTCAATCAACAGAAAGAGGTGAAGGCTTTCCTGACACGGAAAGGGGATTATTTTGTTCCCCTCGAACAGAGGGTAAGAATAGCAAGGGAGTATGGCGCCGACCTCTTCATCAGCCTGCACGCCGATGGAAGCTTTAACCCTCAGGCCAGAGGCTCCTCTGTTTACTGTCTCTCCCTTTCTGGCGCCTCGGATCAAGCCGCCAAACTCCTCGCCGATAAGGAGAATATGTCCAATATCCTGGGAGGGGCTTTTCTGAGGCCTGCCTCTCTCAGCAAAGACCCCAATTTAAACCAGATTCTCCTCGACCTGATGCAGAACAATTCGATGAAGGAAAGCTTCCGGTTCGCCGAATTGACTCTTGACGAGATGAAGGAAATTCATCCTCTGAAATATCCCTCCTACCGGCAGGCCAATTTTATCGTACTAAGGGCGCCGGATATTCCTTCGGTTCTGGTCGAAGTGGCTTTCATCACCAACAAGGAGGATGAACGTCTCCTCAACCAGACCGGGTTCCAGGAGAAAATAGCAAAAAACCTCGTCAACGCCATCCTCAAATACTTCAAATGATCCGGGGTCACCCATTTACTATTTTAATTAGTTGACATTTATTTTTGTTCCGTTTATATAAAAAGTAGCCACGAAGGTGAAGCGCCTCCAGGAAGGAGGGGCCGTAAGTGGCTTTTTTATTGCTTTTAATATGGAAAAGAAAAAAGCAATCGCAGTGATTGATGGACAGGGAGGGGGCATCGGAGGCCTGGTGATCAAACGCCTTCGGGAAGTCTTTGGGGAAGAGATCGAAGTCATCGGACTTGGAACGAATGCCATGGCCACAGGAGCAATGTTAAAAGCAGGGGCCAATAAGGGAGCCTCCGGAGAAAATGCCATCGTTCAAACCGTAAAGAGAGTGGATATGATCGCAGGATCCACCGCGATCGTCCTTGCCAATTCGATGATGGGGGAGTTGACGCCGAAAATGGCAGAGGCCATTGCATCCTCCCCCGCTTTGAAATGTCTTCTACCCTTAAAGATGCCGGAAGTGGAAATCATCGGAGCGTCCAAGGAACCCCTTCCCCATCTGATTGACCAATTGATTAAGCGAATTCAGGAGATCATATATTGAGATCGGGAGGAACCCATGTGTGAGGCCAATGCATACCTGCTAAAAGAAGGTAAGGAGGAGCTCATCCTTGAGGATATCTCTGTCCTTCGCCCTGAAAAGGAAGAACTCTATCTTCAAAATATTTTTGGGGAACAGAAAAGGATCAAAGCCCGAATCAAGGAGATGAATCTCCTCGATCACCGGATCGTGCTGGAAGAAGTATAAATCCCCTTAAACCCTTAATGAAAAATATAAATTGTAAATTGAAAAGTGAGCAATGATGAATCCATAAAAGGTCGGAAAAGAGAAAATATTTCATTCTGAACCTTATTTTGAACTGCTAACTTTGATGGTTTCGTAAAAAGTCGTCACACCGGTGAAAACCGGTGTCCAGAGAATTGATAACTATTTGAAAGAACTGGATTCCGGCTTTCGCCGGAATGACGAAAAAACGAGAATCACGACTTTTTACGAATTCACTAACTTTGCATTTACCAATTTTCAATGATCTATTAAGGCCACGAAGGCCATGCTTTCGCAGAAGCGGAAGAAATACTTCGTGGCCTTTTTTTAAGGGAGGATTTATGCACATACCCGATGGATATTTGGGTCCCGTAACCTACGGCGGCCTCTGGGCGGCCATGGTGCCCATCTGGATCTATGCATCCAGAAAAGTTAAAAAGAACCTCGAAACCGCCCAGATTCCATTTCTCGCCATGGCATCTGTTTTCAGTCTCGTGGTCATGGTCTTTGCCATCCCTCTTCCCGGCGGAACAACGGGACACCTCAACGGTACAACTCTTGTAGCCATTCTTCTCGGTCCCTGGCCGGCGATCATTGCAGTCTCGGTTGCACTGGCCATTCAGGCCCTGGTCTTCGGTGAAGGGGGCATCACTGCTCTTGGAGCCAATTGTTTTAATATCGCTTTTGTGGGTTCGATAACAGGCTACGGACTCTATAGATTGTTCACCCTCCCGAACCTCATCCCCAAAGCGATCGCTGGAGGAATCGCATCCTATCTCTCGCTCAACTTAAGCGGGCTTATCACAGCCATTGAACTGGGTCTGCAATCGACAATCCATCCTGCAACATCATCCTACTTCCCCTTCCCTCTTAAAATAGCCATACCCGCTGTGATGATCCCTCACCTCACAATCCTCGGTCTCATCGAAGCGACTATCACCGTCCTCGTGTTCACCATCATCCTTAAGAGTCAACCCGGGCGGTTGAACCACTTAAATAAAACGGCGTTCCTGCTTCTCCCCACTTTTTTACTCATTTTCCCCTCCTCGGCTTTTGCCCATGATTTCTGGATTGAGAAAAAAGGAAATGAACTTTTGCTTGTCTTCGGCCACGGAGTCAAAAGAGAAGAATTCGATCTCTCAAAGGTAAAAAATATAAAAGCTTTCGACCTCCATGGGAAGGAGACCGAGGTGAACAAGGAAAAAAGAGCCTTTAGTCTTCTCCTTAAAACTGACCAGCCGCCTTCCCTCCTCTTCGCAGAAATCGACAATGGCTACTGGTCCAAAACGATTTACGGCTGGAAAAATCTGCCCAAGAGAAAAGCAAGCAGGGTCGTCGAATCGAATCGGTCTTTCTTCTACCCCAAAGCTCTCCTCTCATGGAGCGATGCGGCTTCGAAACCGTTGATCGATTCGAGACTCGACATCATCCCTCTTGAAAATCCGTTCGAATTAAAGACAGGGGTCCTCCTCCCGATCAGGGTGCTCTATCAGGGCAAACCGATTTCAGGAGTGGATGTGGAAGGAGGCGACCACCAGAAAATGTCCATAACGGACAAGGAGGGAGGAGCAAAAATCCCTTTGACAAAGGGGCGCCAACTCCTTTCGGTCAGCGTCAAAGAGCCTTTGAAGAATGACCCTGATGCGGACTATTTAAGCATTGCCTCCACTCTAACCTTCGAGGTGACCAAATGAAGACAAAAAAGATAGGCCTGATAATCCTTGTTTTGATTACTCCTCTATTTCTTATCATCCCTCCTGTTTTCAGCCACTCCATCCACTACGATGTCCAGCAGAAGGGAATATCGGTAAAGATCTTCTACTCCAAAGACAACCCTGCAAGTTATTCCGAATATGAATTGTTCGGGCCGCGCGACAGCCAGCCCCACCAGACAGGAAGAACTGACAAGAACGGCTTTGTCTCTTTTGTTCCTGAGAGGGCCGGGATTTGGAAGATTAAGGTCTGGGGTGAGTCAACCCACGGCTTTCACGGGGTGACGATAGATGTCAGGGTGGACCAGGCGCTCCAGCTTGAATCTTTCAGCAAACCCCTGGTTGCAACCTACACAAAACTAATCACTGGAATCAGCCTCATCTTCGGCCTTTTCGGAATTTACGCCCTTTGGAAATCGAGAAGAAAAACTTCATCATAAGGAGGAATGAGAGATGAAAAAAATGGTCGTGTCTTTGGTATTCACCCTTTTACTACTGCCTTTAACAGCGATGGCCCATCACGGCGGAGTGAGCCTTGCTTTGGGCCCGGGAAGCCCCATTGAGACAAACTCTCCCCTTACGCTTCCGCAGGGCGCTTTTGTCCTGTCTTCGAGAATCGAGCAGGTGGAATGGAAGAAGCGCAATTTTGCCGAACCTACCAATAAGGATTCCTTCACCTTTTTCAACCTCGGCCTCTCCTACGGAATAACGCCCTATCTAACAGGGAGTCTATTTCTTCCCTACAATATCAAGAGGCAGGATGATCTCGGCTCTGCAAAAGGCATCGGTGATGTTAAATTTCTATTCAATCTTGGATTCAATTATAATCCCTCGATCAAAGGGATTCGCCTGAACACTGCCCAGGATACTGCAATCACTCTTGAAGGGGCAAAGAACACCTATCTCTCCCTGTTCGGTGGGTTTACCTTGCCCACAGGGAAAAACCGAAAAGAGCTTGGAGGGGATATCGATCCGGGAATGCAGCCCGGTTTCGGAAGCCCGACCTATACGTTCGGCATCGCTGCCACAAGGCAACTGACCAGCGCCTTGACCCTGGTTGCTGACACCTCTTATGATATTTTTACGAGGGAAGACCGCTTCAAATTCGGAAACGAATGGCGGGCCAATCTCGCTGGAGTTTACGAATTATACGGCAAGCCTGAGAATTTCATCTCGAAGATCGATGGGATCCTTGAATTGAATCTTCTCAATCTTGCCAGGGATGAAGAAGGAAGGGAGAAACAGAGAGCCACCGGAGGAACGATCCTTTACCTTTCTCCGGGTTTGAGGTTCTCCTTTCCGAAGCCTTTGAATGGGAGCCTCGGGTTGATGTTAAAATTTCCAACCCTCAAAGGCCTGAATGAAAAGAAGGAACAGCAGGGTGCCGAAGGACTTGAGAAGGTGAGAGCCATTGTCACGCTCTCTTTTTATTTCTGAGATACTAACACAAACGCATTCAATGTTTTATAGGGCAAGACTTAAGGCTCCCTCTAAAAATGTCATTCCTGCGAAAGCAGGAATCCATAAGTTTTAAATATTACTGGACTCCCGCCTTCGCGGGAGTGACAGAATGGGAATGATTAGAGGTTTTTTTAAGCTTTGGCCTACAGGTTAAATCATTTATTGCGTTTTATTAACACCCAAATGGAGCGGTTTTTTCACCCTTCACAAGGGGGGCGGGGAGGCCCAAAAGCCTTTTAGAGCGATTACCTTGGGTTGGTTGAAGCAACCATGGGGCCTGTTCAATCTTCACCTGTTTGGTGAACTCTTAAGGTCTATTGCCCAAATTATCAACGTATCGCATTCTAAAAGGGTTTGCCGCCGGAGGCGAGCCTCGCCTTTGGCGGGAGGCATCTCTGCCTCCCTTGTGAAATAGGGTGAATCGCTCAATTTAGGTAACAATTTATGAGAGACCAGATCCCACCATTTTTGTTGCATCGTCCCTCCTCGGATTCCTTTCGTCTTGAAGGAAGGAACCTAAGAACCCCTTTCCTCGAAAAAGGGATGGATCGTCTGGCGGAGATGATCAAAACAGCTTACTCTCAGTGGGAATTTGCCTCAAGAGAAGGGGTTTTCCAGAAGATCGATGCCCGAATCAAAGTCCTCTTCCTCATCTTTTTCGTTGTCATCGTAAGCCTTAAAAAGAATATCGGATCAGAAGGCTTGATCGGAATTTTTGTCTTCTCGTTAATGCTCATCTCCCGCCTGAATGTGTTTCATCTTTATAAAAGGATCCTTTTGCTCGGATTGATCTTTGGCTCCCTGGTCGCCCTTCCCTCCATCCTTAATTTATTCGGAGAAGGAGAAGTCCTTTTTACTCTCCTCCGTCTCTCAACGCCATATGAAATCTGGATTTACTCGATCCCTCAGGAAATCGGCATAACAAAAGAGGGTTTATATGGAATGGTCATGCTCACCCTCCGTGTCATCAATTCTTTATCCATCACTTTCCTGTTATTATATACAACCCCGTTTCCGGAGATCATCAAAGCGTTAAAGGTCTTCAGGGTTCCCGATACTTTCCTGATCATTATCACTCTCACCTATAAATACCTTTTCCTTTTTGCAAAGACGGTGGAGGATATGCACCTTGCCAAGAAGAGCAGGCTCCTTCGGGAGATGCGCCACCGTGAGACAAGGAGATGGGTGGCAGGAAGGGTCGCATTCATATTCAGAAAGACCAGGTTAAGGGCGGAGGAAGTTTATAAAGCCATGCTTTGCAGAGGTTTCTCCGATACAATCACTATCCGCCAAACCGCAAAACTGCGGCAGTGCGATTGGGTTGCAGGAATCTCTCTCTTTCTTATTGGATGCTTGTTGTTATGGATTTGAAGGGGTGAATGATGGAAAAGATCATCTGTCTTGAGAATATTAATTACCATTACCATGATGCAATCTCGGCTCTCACGGATATCAGCCTTGAAATTAAAAGGGGCGAAAGGTTTGCGATCATCGGGGCAAATGGAACCGGAAAGACCACCCTGCTTCAGATCATGAACGGTTTGATTTCCCCCTCAAGCGGGAAACTCTTCTTTAAAGGGGATGAAGTATTAAAACAGACCTTGAAGGATAAGGGATTTTTGCGGTTTTTCAGGGGGAGAGTCGGATATGTTTTTCAGGATTCGGATGTCCAGCTCTTCTGCCCCACGGTTCTCGATGAACTTCTTTACGGTCCCCTCCAACTTGGGATCGATGAAACAGAAGCCATGGACAGGGCCTTTGAGATGATGAAGATGCTCAACATCGAGCATCTGAAAGAGAGGCCTACCTATATGCTATCGGGGGGAGAGAAGAAGAAGGTGGCCATCGGTTCTGTTCTGACGATGAATCCGGAAGTCTTGCTCCTTGACGAACCCACGAATGGGCTCGATCCGAAAATGCAATGTTTTCTCGTGGAACTCATGCTCGCTTTGAATGAGGCGGGGAAAACCCTGGTCATTGCCACACACGATCTTTCCCTGGTGGATGAGCTTCAGGCAACCGTAGGGGTCCTTTCTGAGGAACACCGGATGGAAAAAATTGGAAGTGCCATTGACATTCTAAAAGATGAGGAGCTCTTGCTCAGGGTCAATCTGATCCATGAGCATATCCACCGCCATGGCGACATGGCCCACAGACACATTCATTCACATTACCTCTTCCATAGACATGAACGTTAAAATTGACGTTTGTCGTTGTCGAAACTCGTATCGATGCCCGTAAATTGAATCTGGATGATCGAGCCTCGTTTGCCGAGTCTCTTGTTTCGATACAAGCATCGTCACCCATAACCCTTTGACTATTTATACCAACGGGCTTCTTCACCGTTACCCAAACACCCCGAGTATTCTCTTGGTTTGCGGATGTCTATACCGTCATGAGCCATTACCTGTAATTCTTCTCGCCGGCCCGGATCTTAATTTCCATCATATTTTCTCTTGGCGGAAGTACGCAGATAAATTTGTCATTATAAGCACAGGAGGGATTGTAGCTCATATTAAAATCGAGAGTCATTTGATACCCGGGCAGAATCTCCGCATCGATATACCTCCCTCCCTCATACGTCTCTTTTCCGCTCGTCCTGTCCTTAAATGGAATGAAGAGAATATCGCTCAAAATCGATTTATAAATTCCAAGCACATACTCCTTCCCGTTCAATTGAAAATGAAATTTTCCGTATCGGGTATAGCGTTTGTTGGTCCCCTTATTGGTCAGAAAGGTTGCATAATAATCCGGGTTGTTGATATTGAGAATAGTCCGCTTAATCTCGCCGGAAAAAACATATTTGGAATCGAACGCATAATATTTTAAACCCTTAAAGACCCTTTTCTCTTTGGGAGTCAGGGGAGAACGCTGGTGACTCTTAAAAAATTCATCCCTCTCCTTTCTCCACTCCATCGCCAATTTCTCCTGCTGAGCCTTGAAGTCGGTCTTTTCTCCTTCTACGGCCACTGAAAGCCCTGAAAAGACTGACAAGATCAACAGGTTCAAAAAGACAAAAAGAATTCCTCCACTTTTCATAAAAACCTCTCCATCCCTTTTCCATTTTAACAAAATCAACCTTTGGACGCAAATCGTTTGAAAGCCTTCTTGCTATCTTTCCAGTGATAAATATTGGCATTTAAATTGCCTGTTATCTATACGAAATCCACATCTCCTGCGTAACAGAAATTCTCGAAATCAAAAAGCGCTTTCTATTCGCAGCTTTCAGATTCGATGATTTTGAAGACCCTAATATCCATGATTAAAAAGGTTTCAATTTTGTTAACTCTGTTCATTTTTGGGATCATCGGTTCGGGATGGGCTGATGAAGTAAAATCGATACATAACATGACTAATCAAGAAATAAGAATAAAAATGGATGAAAATAAAAATACCATACGGGAAAAGAAGGGCCCTGCAAAAACCGCAACCCAGTTATCAAATAAAATTCAAAATAGATCCTTAACCGATATTCCATACATAGATTATGGAGGAAGGGTGAGAAGAACCACACCCAAAATATACTTTTTAAAGGCCGTGGAAGAGAAAAAGAGGATTCCATTAGCAGAAGGCCTGGATCGTGTGATTTCTTCATACGACTTCGCTCAACATGTTTGGAAAGATAAACTCTTTAATTTCATGGGAACGGCCGAAGCTCACTTATCAAAACCAGCGTTGAGCCAACCCATTTTGGGATCACCGTCAACGGGAAATAAATATCTTGATGAAGGTAGGGTCTTGGATAAATTTAAACCTTTGAAGCTTAAGAGAGAAGAAAGTTTCAAAGCAATATTTATGGAATTCCGCTTAACTTATAATCCAGTGAGTGAGCACGTAGTTATAAAGATGAATGTGACTCCTTCTGAAAATGAACCTGGATTTATCATTCCATTTAAATGAAGTTTGGAACGGATTGAAGTATGGATAAAGATTATTTAAATATCCTCATCTTCAGCCATACATCCTTCGGGGTCAGACGTTTGAGGATGGGGAAGGAAACTTTTAAAACCCTCCTTTACCTTTTCATCTTTTTTCAATTTGCTCTTACGTTCTTGTTGTGTGACTATATCCAGGTTAAGAAAAAAATCTCTCTCCTGAATCAATTGCGCCACGAGACGATGGTTCAAAATTCTCACATCCAATTATTCTCAACAAAAATTAAAGAACTAGAAAAACAACTCTCCAAATTAAAGGATTTCGATCAGCGTATCCACACCATCGCTAACCTGGGGAAAGGTCAGGAGGTCGCTTCTTTTATTGGGGTAGGTGGAACATCACCCCCTATAAATATACCGACATTAAAACAACAACCCAAAGAGGTGAACCCCGTTAGAAATTCCAGTGGAACATTAAATTCCGCCGGAATTATTCTAAAACCTACCCCCACTGTAGAGCAGCAGGGCATTATTTCTAACGGGGTGAAGGATTAGGAAGGAAATATGAATCCGTCTCCAATTTCCATAAAGAAAAGTCGTTTGATTTTTTATTTGATTTTGTGTAACCATGAAGGTAATGAAGAAGAGCGAATGGAGTGGTTATCTCTACATCCTCGTCGGAGCAACGCTCTGGGGCATTTCCAGTGTGGTGGCAAAATCGCTTTTCAATATTGGTCTCCCCCCCGTTGAACTCATTTTTGTCCGGCTGACCCTTGCTACGTTTATCCTTCTCATCATTCTTCTCATCTATGACCGGAGAAGGATCATCATTTCTCCCAAGGACTTATCCTACTTCCTCATCCTGGGAGGAGTTGCAGTAACAGGAATGAATTATTTTTATTACTATACGATCAGCAAGATCCATGTCGGACCGGCCATACTCCTTCAGTATCTTCAACCCGTCTGGGTTTCCCTCTATGCTTTTTTCTTCCAGAAGGAACCAATTTCCGGAAAAAAGATCGCCGCCCTGCTTCTCGCTATGGCAGGATGTTATCTGGTCGTGGGTGGCTTTCAAATCGACCTCCTCCGGCTGAACAAGGTCGGGATTATGAGCGGTCTCATTGCCTCCTTCTTCTTCACCTTCTTTGCCCTTTATGGAGAAAAAGGGCTGAAAAAATATGATCCATGGACTCTTATCCTTTACGGTTTTGGATTTAGCGCGATATGTTATATGTTTTTGGTTTCACCCATAAAGATCATTCAGGGTGGTCATCCCCTTAAGGTCTGGATCGCTTTTTTCTATATCGCTATCTTCTCCACCCTCATTCCCTTTGGCTTTTACTTCAAGGGGATGGAACGGATCCGCGCAACCCGGGCGAGCATCACTTCGACCTGGGAGCCTGTAATAGCAGGTTTTGCAGCCTACCTCGTACTTGGAGAGGTTTTGTATCCTTTGCAGTTTTTTGGGGGGATAGCTATGATTGCGGCTATTGTTCTGCTCCAGATAAGCAGAGAAAAGGCTACACCTTCAACTCCTTTGGAAATCAGACATAATGAATAAAAAAAATTAAACTGAGACTAAGTCCATCGATTCATAAATTCGGTAACGTATTTATTTACTCAGGACTTAGTGCTGAGTCAGCAATGATTGCAATTCGCAGCATGAGGATACGTGATCGTATTTGCGAATCGAAGCACTAAGGTTACCGATACTCCATCTCGGTCAACTTTTATGAACGATCTTTGATTATAGCTGCCCGGATTCACCCCAGGCTTCTAAAAGCCTCTGATACGCTATATCTTCGTACCTCTCCAAAAAAAATGCGGGAGCATAATGTGGCAGTGTGCTACCCGTGAGGCAACCAGCTAAAAGTTCACCTGCCCCGCAGGCAGCCATCACCCCAAAACCCGACAAGGCACCGATCACGTAAGCACCCTCGACCGGCAGTCTTCCAATAAGGGGCCGATTCTCACGGGTTTTCGTATAATAACCTCCGTCCACTATTGGCTGGGGAAGTCGATCGAGGTATGCCTTCATGCCAGGAATCATAGTGGCTAATCCACGCAGAACCATTTCAGAATAACGAGGATCAACGGTAAAAGGAAAGACAGGCTGAACTGGCCCCACGTCGTAAGCCCAAAGGCCGAGGAGGGTTTGACTTTGAGGGCCTCCTTCCGGTCGCGTATGAACACCCGATGGAAGCCCCTCCAACAACCTTTTCATCTCATCCGATTCAGCAAATATCTTTCGCTCCTCTTCTGACCAGGGCAAACATATGGCATCCGTCCAGATCAACATAGGCGCATGGCGAGGCACGATACCTAAACGGTCGTTGAAAGACATCTTCAAATGCAACTCGGAGAAGACCGGAAGCTCAACTCCAACCATCTGCCCAACTTCCATTAGGAATGGTCCGGCTGCATTAATGAAATTTGGTGTTGAGATGATATTCCTTGAGTTATTACCTAGTATGCGAACCGCCCTTACTTTGTGACCAACGACTTCTACCCCTTCTACTCTTGCTTGTAAGAATCGAACCCCACGTTCTTTTGCTCGCTCTAACAGATACACCCCTAACTGTTGGACACTGAACCAGCCGCAACGCCGAGCGTGAATCACCGCTACAATGTTCTTCGAGAGATATGGAAAATAATGCTGGATCATCCTTTGATCAAGAATCAAGTCGACACCATCAGGCTGATCTTCGAAGGCCGACCCATGCGAAGGAATATAAGCGGGGCCACCAGGCTGACCGTCATGAGTGCGCAGCGGACCCGCTCCCAACCCAGTTGATTCTTCCGCTGCGCGCTTAAAATGGGAGACTCGGTTAGGGTCAGCGGTGGCATAGACATATCCACGTCTGCTAAGGTGAAAATAGTTACCGCTTTCGTGAGCTAAATTTTCCAAAATATCAATGCTCCTATTCATCAAACTGACCATGGCGTTTCCGGGTCCAGGCCAAAAATTCCGATAACATTCGGTGGATTTATCACTCGTCAACGAGAGTGGCGCGCGCTCATCTACGAGAAGCACCTTCTTGATCCCATATTTCACAGAGAGGTGATAGGCCGCAGAAATACCAGCGATTCCTGCACCGCAGATGACAACATCTGCCCTATTCTGTTGCGGACGCTCTATCCCTACCGTTCGGTCTTGCTTCACCCTGAGGCCCCCTCACGGAACATGAGTGTTCTACTTTTTTAATCTTATCACGCAACCTCCGTTTACTCAAACGAAAGTTGGACCACCCAATAACATTTTCTGAAAAAGAAGGCTAATTTATGATACATTATACATTGGATGGAATGAGGTAATCGAATTAACCCCGTTAGAAAGTCTTCAACTTTCCAACGGGATGGCTCACCCCGTAAGACCTTCGGCCTCTTACGGGGTTCACACAGAACTTTAAACCTCATCTTCACTCAAAAACTCATCCCCGTCGCAAGTTTCGATAGAAGCTGAGCTTCGCACGGGGCAAGTAGCGGGGCTTTCTAACGGGGTAAAATGATTTATAAGATTCTTGCAGATACCCTTGTCCTGATTCACTTTCTCTGGGTCGTCTTTCTCTTTCTGGGTGGTCTGTGGGGAAGGAGAAACAGGGTTCTAAAAATATTCCATCTCTCTGGCCTCGCCTTTGCTCTGGTCATACAAATCTTTGATTGGTATTGTCCCCTTACCCACCTTGAAGTTTGGCTGAGGGAAAAACATCACCCTGGTCTCGCTTACACCGGGTCGTTTATCATCCACTACGTGGAGAGGATCGTGTATATGGAAATTTCCAGAACTCTCGTATTCGTATTCACCATCCTGCTCCTATGCTTCAATATCTGGATTTATCTCCGAAAATAGGTGAAAATAGGCAAAATGTTATTTTCTGTCATTCCTGCGCATGCAGGAATCCAGTGTTTTTAGGTGAGCAGAATTCTCTGGATTCCCGTTTTCACGGGAATGACTTTTTTGCGAGGCCAACATAATAAAGATAGCGAGGGATTAGAGATGAAAACGAAAAATCAGATGATGCTTGAACGATTTCAGAAATTGGTTGCCATCCCGGGGGGGAGCGGATTTGAAGAGAAGGTGATCGAGTTTGTTTTCGCCGAACTGAAAAAGAATCTCTCCGATGTCTCCATCGATCCCATGGGAAATGTGATCGGGAAGACCGGAAAAGGAAGAAGATCGTTAATGCTCTGTGTCCACACGGATGAGATGTGCCTGATCGTCAAGTATATCAATCCAAGGGGCTACATCTTTTTCGACCTCAATGGAATGTTCGATGAGAGGGTTCTGCTCAGCACAAAGGTCGATATCTGCACGGAGAAAGGGATTTATACCGGTGTCGTCGGAGTTAAAAATCGCCATCTGATGACCGCCGAAGATTTGAAGCGTCCGATTTCCGTCTCAGAGCTCTGGATCGATGTGGGAGCGGAGAGTGCGGAGGAGGTCAGAGCCTGGGGGATCGAGATTGGGGACCCCATTGTTTACCATCCTCATTTTCAATCCGTCGGCACGGAGACGATCATCAGCAAAGCGATTGACAACCGTGTGGGATGTACCGTTCTTATCGAATTAGCGGAAAGGATGAAAAAGGAGAAGATTGATTATCAATTACTCCTGGTGGCCGCAGTTCAAGAGGAAGTGGGCTCCAGGGGAGCCAAGGTTGCGGCACAAGCTCTCGAGCCGGATATGGCAATCGTGGTTGATACGGTTCCTGCGGCTGATCCGATCACCCCTCCTCAATTAGCCACGGATGAGTGTGGGAAGGGGCCGGTCATCCGCTCCATGGATGTCAACGCCCTCGGACAGGGAACGATCTATTCGAAGAAGATCCGTCAGCGGCTCATTTCGACCGCCATAAAAAATAAAATCCCTCATCAGAAGGATAGCTTTCGGACCTGGACCGATGCCTCCACCATTCATACTTCGGGTAAGGGGATTCCCTGCGGGGGGGTTTACATTCCCAGGCGATACAGCCACTCACCAGGGGAGCTGATCAAATGGTCTGATGTCGAAAGAGCAGCGGACCTCCTCCACCTCTTCTTAAAGGGCCTCCGTTCGTCCGACATCGACGATTTGGTCCGGAAGGTTTGAATTTATTTTTATTTTAATGAAAAATTACTTCCATAAGCCCGGATAAAAGTGTATATTACCAGTTGACAAGGGGTATCATTTCCGTCGGTATCCAATTGGACAAATAGGCCACTGAAATGACAAGCAAAGAATTCTTGAATTCTCTGGCTAACGGGCGATCAGACATAATTCAAATCCTTCTCGGGATTATTACCGAGATCGGCTCCCCATACTGTGTTATCGGTGGCCTGGCTGTGAATGCTTATGTTGAACCGGTGGTGAGTCTTGATATAGATATTGTCATAGCAGTTAAGAATGTAGAGGCGATCTGCCGTGCGGCTGAAAGGCGGGGATTAAAAGTTGAGTCCTTCGAACATAGCATGAACATCAGCAGTCCCCAATCGGATCTTCGAATTCAACTACAAATTGATCCTCGATATCAGGGATTTATCCCACGTGCGGAGTTGAAGGATGTCCTGGGTTACAAGATGTATGTAGCAAGCCTGGACGATGTTTTACTTGGGAAAGTGTGGGCATACGCCGATCAAGCCAGGCGAAGAAGCAAGCGGCAAAAAGATCTGGCTGATATTCTGCGTATCATTGAAAAATATCCACAGTTCAAGGCGAACCTCCCTCCGAACCTCAAAGAACAAATAGAGAAGGATTAGCCACCGAACAATTCACCTAACTACTTTTGCCAAACATAAGCCTGCTCTCTTTCTTCCTGAAAGCGCCAATTTTAAATTTCCTTCCAAGGTTCAATACTTCAGACGGAAATCGTTGAGGATGGAAGTGATAACAACACTCAATTCTAAGTATGGGAAATAATTTTGTGGGCTGGTTGAATAAAAGACCTAAATAATACGTCAAAAAAATATGAGGGTGTAACGGGAAGTTGAAATACAGAACCAGATGGGGTAGATTTACCTTAACGTTGCATAAAAAGTGAGGCAAGTGTGCTTACAAACCTTTACAATTGCGGATTATTTTATCTTTTATGGGGAACATACGATGTCACCTGAGGGGGCCTCTTTGGGTTTTGCTTGAAAACAGCGTAGCCAAACGTTTAAAGGTGCCGCTGTAAAGGTTTTCCAGCACACCCGCCTCCCTTTTTATGTAATTTTTACGCAACTGTGAGGTTTATAATAAGTATGGAATAGCAGGTTGAATATTATCAGGAATTTTTACGAAGGGGAAAAACATATCTTGGTTGTCAATGCCTATTTTTTATAATTAAAATGGAGAGTAAAAAATGAAGAAGTTACTTTTGGGAACAATGCTTTTGGCGTTGGTAATTGTAATTCCTATTCCAACGATGGCACAGGTAGATATACGCATTAGTTTTCCTCCACCGCCGCCCATCGTATTTCCCGCACCACCAGAGGTGATAGTGATACCTGATACGTATGTCTACGTTGTACCTGACATTGATGTAGACATATATTTCTGGGATGGTTGGTGGTGGCGTCTATGGGAAGGGCGCTGGTATCACTCACGTTATTATAATCGGGATTGGATTTATTATAGATATATCCCATATTTTTATTATGATATAGACTTTGGTTGGAGAGGATACTACAGAGATCGTAATTGGCATGGGCATCGGTGGGACTATCAACGGATTCCTTATCGACATCTTCAACAAAATTGGAGAGGCTGGTATAGTAATCGATATTGGGAAAGAGAAAGGAAATGGAACGTCGAAAAATATCAACCCCCCCCACCACAACAGAAACAGAAATTGAGACGGCAAAGGCAGTATGAATATGGACGGAGACCTGACGTCCAGAAACATGAACAATGGAGAAGGGAACAACAAAGACAACCCCAGGTTCAACAACCAAGACAACAACCTCAGGAGAGAGTTCGGCAACCGCAACCCTCTCAGCCTCGGGGAAAACCTGAAAGAGGGGAGGTAGGAAAACGGGATAGAAAGTAGGATGACAAAAGTTAAAAATAAATTGCCATTAACACAATGAAGAACAAAGGCAGGGTTAGAAAGAATCCTGCCTTTTTTGTTTATTTCCTTCGGTAATCATCATCGCCATGATTAGCTTACCACTCCAGGTTTGTAGGTCCTATACGTAACATATTCTGCTTTTTAAATGGTTACTTAGGTCAAATCCTATTTAGGGTCTATTACCCCTCACTCTTTTCCCCTCACGAGTGAGAAGGAAAGGGTGGGAGATTAATACTACCTCAATCCATCCTCTTTCTTCGCTTCTTCTTTTTTTAGGCCGCCAATTCTTGCGTGAGGCCTGCCTGAGTCCGTGACCACGATGGCAACGAGGATTTCGTCAGATCGGGGTGCATCCGGAACCCGGACAGTCATTGCATCGAAATGGGTTCGGACAAAAGCGGCATCTTTGTAATGAAGGGGGACATCGATTTCTGTTCCCGGGCCTCCCATCTTCTTGGCCGATGGGATGATGGCCTTCCCTCCGCCAACGGCTTCTCGCAAAGGTGTCCCGAGTTTAGGGTGAAGGATGGCAGCCGCGTGTTCTAACTCGCCATCGATACCCACAATGGCCGCCTTTCCATAGCTCTCGGCCTTTTCAGGGGTGATCTTTAATGCCTCAACCGCCTTCTTTCCCAATATTCCACCCAGCGTCTCACCAATATCGATCAGTTCATCCAGTTTCTCAACATACTTTCCGGCAAAGGGATTCTTAATTACGGCCACGGCAGCCGCCTTCCGAGTTTGCGGATCAACCTTTTTCCCTCCCTCCTCAACCGTCTCTTCCACAATAGTGATGTATTTTCTGATTTCCATGTTATTCCTCCAACAAATTAATTTCCAAATTCAAAATTGATGGTCTCGTAAAAAGTCGTCACTCCGGTGAAGACCGGAGCCCAGAGAATTTATAACTATTCGAAAAGACTGGATTCCGGCTTTCGCCGGAATGACAATCGTTACGCTTTTTTGACTTTTTACGAATTCATCGAAATTGCAAATTCCAAATATATTCTTGTGTAGTGTCGGCATTTATTGCTGACGGTATCCTCGGTCGCCCCCAATAAATGGGGGTGCTACAATTAATAAATTCCTAATCCAAATGCTTACAATTTTTTTTTTAACCAGGACGTTAATAACTCTGTCCACACTGTTTTTTTTTGTAAAGCAATTAAGGCTCCATGGATCAAGCCTTTCTGATAGATCTCGTTCGCCCTTGATAAACCGTTATTCAAAGCCTGCTCAATCTTCTCCTGGGATAATTCCCCCACTCTTGTAGTAACCCATTCTCCGGCTATATCCGTATCAGGATAGAATCTTTCAGCAAGGGTTCTGGTGATATTCGGATCGTCAACATTCGTGAAATTTCCAATGACAGTTGCTGCGGCGTCAGCAATGGAAGCCCTTTCTGCGAGTACGGTGGCCGCTGAGGCAATTCCTTTGGTAAAACTTCTGCCGCCAAAACCGCTTGTTGCTACCCCCCCTATTCCCATGGTTGAATCGATTGAAATAAGATAGGCGGGTTGTTTTGCGCTGATCTCTGTTTTTACTCCCACCCTTGCCACTTCCCCTTCTCTCAATCGAATGGCAATATCTCCTCCATTATCCACGATAACCTTTGTTCCACCCTTGTTGAAGATATAATCGGCAACCATCTCGGAGGCTGTTCCGGCAACGGCCGCAAGAGGAGTTAAATCCGGCTCTCCAGGCTGCTGAGTTGCCCGAATCATTCTCTGGACAATCTCAGGATAAATATCTATTATCTCCAGGGTCAGGCTTTTGCTCTTTATAATAGGAAGACATTTCGACAGATCGTCGAGCAAACCCATGGCAAAATGAGCCCCTTCTGCCGCTAATCTGGGAAGAGGCCCTCCATGTTCAGAAACAGAGATGAACATCCGCATTGGACCATAGTCCAGAAGGATGGTTCCGTTGGATAATACCTGAATAGGGTCATCCGAGTATATTGTCTTGGCCAATTGCATTCTCATATTCCAAATTCCAATCCCCCAGAGGCGTAATTTGAAAAGACTGGATTCCGGCTTCCGCCGGAATGACGATTCTGATGATGCAGCAATTTATAAACATTCCCTAATCACCAATTTCCAATCACCAAAACGTTTTGATATTGCCTAAATTGAGCGATTTTTTCACCCTTCACAAGGGGGGTGGGGAGGCCGAAAAGCCTTTTAGAGCGATCACCTTTGATGGGTTGAATCAACCATGGGGATAGTTCAATGATCACCTGTTTGGTGAAAGCTTATGGTCAATTGCCCAAACTTTCAACGTATCGCATTCTAAAAGGGTTTGAGGCATCCCTGCCTCCCTTGTGAAATAGGGTGAATCGCTCAATTTAGGTATTGATTATTGGAGCTTATTTGGAAATTGGTGCTTGGAAATTGGTGATTCCTATCCCTTCAACACCTCTTCCAATTTCCGAATCTTTTCCTGATGTCCTCCTATCTCCAGATATTCTTCCAGTCTCATCGTATATTCGAGAGGGACAACTGTGGCTGGGGTCGGCACGTAGGTAAAGGCTCTTACCATCACCTTTTCAACATCGACCAAAAATGTTATCCCTCCACCTGGCAGAATATAGGTCGGCGCTCCTCCCACGGTCAGCCTTGCCCGGCTCTGATGAATGGCCTGATTCAGTTTCACGGGAATCTTTGTGACCCCTGCCCTGGCGCTTCCCCCTGCGCCCCCCACATACACAGCCGAAACCCTCGATGGCTGGCAGTTGGAGGCCATCATATCGATTGCCCTCTTAGCCTCAATAGTTAAATCAATCTGGATCAATTTACCTTTCTCATCCAGGCGAAACATGGCGGCCCGTTCTGCTGTTGTCTCCGTGATGAGGACGGTCACCCCTGGCTTTGCGATCTTCGGATCGAAACCTTCAATAATCTCGATAGGGTTCTCGATGGGCGTCCCTCCCCATCCCCGACCATGCTCACCAAAGTATCGACCTGGGGTGGACTGCCTCGCTCGCAACCTGATGCCGCTATATTTAGCCCCCAACTCTTTTCCTGCTGCATGCTCTGTGAACTGCCCGATGAGATGGGAATCAAGAACAATCACCTCATCCGCCGCATTCAGGAAATACCTTCCGAAGAGCCCCATGGATGCACTCCCGCAACCCACCCTCATCCTGGTACCTGTTTCGCCATTGATAATAGGAGCTTTGCCCACCTGAAGAACCATCTCGGCTCCCTCCTCCACTTGAAGATGAACTTCTCTCCGGTTGGAAATATCGACAATCAGTTTGGCCACGGCGAGGCCTTCATCGCCGGTGAGAAGATTGACCCCTCCAAGTGAGAGAATCTTAGAGCCATACTCCTCCGTGCAGAGATGGCCAACCCTCTTCTTCCCGATGAGAACAGGAGCGCCTTCTTTGCCAATATTCTTATCGGTATCGACCTTCACCTTGATGCCGCTGTAACTCATGGGAGCTTCGGTTACAACAGTGACAACATCAATTCCATCCATTTTAGACTGGACGATATAGGGAGCGGGTTTGGTATCGGGATAAGTGGTCCCGGCCCCGATTCCGGTAATCAATGGCTTTCGGATGACTTCTTCATGATCCGAACCCACGATTTCCCTGACATCCTCATAACGTTGGAGTGGGATGTTACGAACAAGTTCTCCATCCCTGTTGACGAATCGCAGGCAGGCTCCTGTATTGTCAATTTTGATCACGCAGGTAATCGGGCATGACGTGCACTGAACGTCACCGTCTTTAGGTGTCGGCTCAGACGCAATGGCTTCCGTAGGGCAGACCTTTGTGCAGGCTTTACAATCGACGCATATATCCAAGATGGATGCCTTTTTCTTCCTCCCTTTTACCTTCTCCAGGGTAATGGCTGAGAGAGGACAGGTTTCCACACACAATCCGCATCCGATACAGGTTTCCCAATTGACAATCATGGTTTTAATCCCTCTTAGGGTTCAAGGATTCGAGGGTTCCTGGGTTCAAGGAATAAAAAATATTTTGTATTAGTCCCATTGCTTGTAAAGTTCTTTGCTTGACCCCTTGAATCCTTGACCCCTTGGCCCCTGTTATTACGGCTTACTCGTTACGATTTTTCGATTGGGCGGCGGCGTATTGCGACTTACTCCGATTTTCATCTGGCCATCGATCAGAACAGCCGCAATCCCCGGAATGTCGCCAGCTTCAATTGCGGAAAGCGCATCTTTACCCACCGAGCCAATGGGAGCATCCATGATGACCAGGTCTGCTTCCTTGCCAACCCCAATGATACCTCTGTTCAATTTAAAAACTTTTGCCGTATTGCCAGTTGCCATGGCAATGGCTTCTTCTGCTCTTACATCGCAAAGGGAAGCAAGGAAGTTGATGACTCTTAGTATTCCCAGAGGAATCACTCCAGTCCCCGAGGGAGCATCGTTTCCGATGATGATTCGAGGATAGGCTTTCACCTCTTTTACGATCTTCATCACATCCACAATCATCTTCGAATTGCCACAGTGGGAAATCTCCAGGGTCATAGAAGTCTTTTGAATCAACTTTTCCGCTTCGGCAAGGGATACGGCAGTGGGACCTCCATTGATATGGGAGACAATATCCGGATCGGTTGCGATCACATCATCAGCAGGAACTGTTGAACTTCCGGGGATCGAAGTGCCTCCGGTATGCATCATCACCACCATCCCGTACTTCTTCGCCCACTTGACCATAGGCGCAGCCTCTTTAGGACTCTTCACACTGCCCAGACCAATCTCTGCCACCACTTTCACGCCTTCTCTTGCCAACTCTTCGAAATCTTTTTCCTGGAGGCCTGACTCAAGGATGATGCTTCCACCCAACACCTTCACACCCGAGGGCCTGGCGCTGGCAAATGATTTGGCAGCGAGAATGGCAAGGGCCTTAGTTCCGGCCACATCCTTCGGTCTACCGGGAAGATGAACCTCTCCTGCCGAGATGGCGGTGGTCACGCCACCATGGAGAGATGATTCGATGAAGTCAAGCATCTTCTGCCGTGGTGTGAAATCTCCAAGGACAGGATGGCAGTGGGAATCGATCAATCCAGGAGTCACCGTCATTCCACCTGCATCGATCACCTGTTCGATTCCTCTATCATCAAGTTCCTTCTCCTTGCCGATTGCCTGGATCAAACCTCCTTCGATGATGAGCCCATCTCCCGTCAAAAGAGGATTAGAAATGTCTCCTGAAACCAGAGTCCCAATATTTTTAATCATCAGTTTTGGCATATATAACCTCCTCTAACCCCCCTTCATTCCCCACTTAACCCCTCCCTACCTCCCCTTAATTTAAGGGGAGGCGAGGTGGGGTTAGGGAGGAACAGATGGGGGTCATGCTGACTAATGATCACTGGTTACTGCCTTCTGCTTTCTTTCTTTGAACTGCTTCCACCACCCTCTCCAGGTTCGCAGGCAGAGCATATATTCTTTCCCCAATGGCATCTGCAATGGCATTCAAAATGGCCGGCGCACAGGGAATGAGGGCCGGTTCTCCAACTCCCTTTGCTCCGAATGGACCACTGGGCTCCCGTTCTTCAACAAGAATCGGAATCACCTCCGGAATATCTCTCGATGTCGGAATGAGGTAGTCCACAAAGGAAGTTGTCTTTTCCGGAACATACTCTTCCATCAGGGCAAACCCCATTCCCATGGCAACGCCACCGATGATCTGGCCGGCCACATTTCTCGGATGGATCGCTCTTCCAACATCGTGGCATGCCACCACGCGGTTCACTCTCACTTTTCCTGTCTCTGTATCCACCTCCACCTCTGCGAGATGAGTGGCAAAGGCATAAGTGGCATAAGGCGCCCCCTGCCCTGTCTTTGGATCAAGCTTTGTTGTCTCGGGATCAAAGCTTCCTTCACCTCTAATCACTTTCTGGCTTCTCCTGGCGATTTCCCTGAGGGGAGTAGAAATGCAAAATTTCTTTCGATGTTTCACCTCTCCATTCTCAACAAAAAGGTCTTCCTCATCTTCTTGAAGAAGAGAGGCCGCTTCTTTCAGGATCTCCTGTTTCAAGTTTTTTATAGCCTGAAGGATGGCATTGCCGGAGATATAGGTTTGACGGCTTGCCGAGGTGGCTCCTGTATCTGTGGTCAGGGCTGTATCCGCCCGGATCGGCCTGATTTCTTCCAACGGAATCCCGAGTGATTCAGAGGCAATCTGAAGAAGCACCGTATCGGATCCCTGCCCAATATCTGCCGCACCTATAAAAAGACGAACCTCTCCATTCGGGTCGATCTCCATCTGTCCGGTCGAGGGATTGGCAATGCCCGTATTACCAATCCCGTACCACATAGAGCCAATTCCAATGCCTCTCCGAATGTAAGGTTTATTCGGATCGATTCTATAGAAAGTTGATTGATCCTTCCACTCCTTTACTTTTCTTAATGTCTTGCCAATTCCAACGCTTGCCATCAGAGTCTGTCCGGTGGCTGTTTCTGAACCCGGAATCAATGCATTCTTAAGCCGGATTTCAATCGGATCCATACCAAGGGCTTGTGCGAGGAGATCCATTTGAGATTCATGGGCGAAAGCCATCTGAGGAACGCCAAACCCCCGCATGGCCCCTGACCAGGGATTATTGGTGTAAGCCATCCGGCTCTTCACCTTCACATTGGGAATCTCATAGGGGCCAGTCGCATGGACTGCAGACCGAATCCCAACAGTAGCGCCATAAGAAGCATAGGCTCCTGTATCCCCTAAAATCTCAACTTCAACCGCGGTCAATGTCCCATCTTTCTTCGCGCCGCTCTTATACCTTATCTTTAATGGGTGGCGCTTTGAGATGACCTGAAAGACCTCCTCGCGTGAATAAACAATCCTCACCGGTCTCTTCAGATGAAAGGTCGCAAGGGCCAAGAAGCATTGGACTGTGATATCGAGCCTTCCCCCAAATCCCCCTCCGGTGGCAGACTGGATGATCCTCACCCTTTCCAGGGGGAGGTCGAGAAAAGCAGCCACCTCTTTTTGATCGTAATGGACATTCTGCGTGGGACAGACCACTGCCACCCTTCCTTTTTCATCAAGATAGGAAATGCCTGCATCCGGCTCCAGATAAGCATGGTCCACCCAGGTCGTTTCATAGGTTTCCTCGACGATGACATCTGCGTCTTTAAACCCTGCCTGGGCATCGCCTTTGAGGACATTAAATTCGATGAGTAGATTCCCGTTTGGATGAATCAGGGGGGCACGGGGCTTGAGTGCCTCTTCAGGATTGTTTACAGAAGGAATATCTTCGTACAGAATAATAATCTTCTTTGCCGCTTCTTCAGCTGCTTCTGCTGTTTTTGCCACAACAAGCGCCACAGGATCACCGATATACCTCACCCGGTATCCCGCCAGAACAGGCTGATCCTTTGTAATCGTCCCGAGCAAATTTTTCCCGGGGATATCGGCGGCTGTGAACACTCTTACAAAACCCTCTACTGTACTGGATTCTCCTGTTTCGATCTTAATGAGTTTAGCATGGGGTCGAGGGCTTCGAACGACTTTCAAATGGAGGGGATCGTTAGCGGAAAGATCCGCTCCATATTTTGCCTGGCCCAAAACTTTCTCTATTGCATCTACTTTGGGGATTTCAATTCCTACCTGATTCATTTATCCTGCCAATGCCAATCTCATCGCCCTCACAAACAGGGCCTCTACCACAGGTGCTTTATAGGAGGTTGATGGTCTTACTCCACTTCTATTGATCATTACCTCAGACACTTTTCGTGAGGCTGATCTTAACAACGCTTCATCGATAGATTTTCCCATTAAACATTTTTCGACCTCTTCCAACCGTTGAGGGATCGGCAAAACAGCTCCCGGAGCAATCCGTATATCCCTGACCCTCCCCTCTTCCATCCGGACGAGAAGGGCCACACTCATTCTTGCAATAGCCATGGCCTCTCTTCTGGCCAACCTGACAAAACTCGTTCTTATCTCTGGGGAAAGTTTTTTAAAAGAGATCCGGGCTAAAATTTCGTGAGGCTGTAAGGCTGTCTCATAAGGCCCTCGAATGAGATCTGCCACGGAGACTTCTCGCTCACCCTTTTGGGACACAACCGTTCCAGTGGCATTTAGTACCAGGAAAGGGGGAAGGCTGTCGGCCGCTGGAGAAGCATTGACAATATTACCTCCGATCGTTCCGAGGTTTCGGATTTGCGGAGAACCGATTTCAGAGGCCGCATCCGATAAGACACCTCCAAATTGCCTCACCAGCGAAGAAGAGGCAATCTCCGAATGGGAAACAGCCGCTCCGACGGATAAGATTCCGTCCGACTCTTCAATCCCACGGAGTTCCTTCAGATGAGCAATGTCTATGAGTAATTGTGGATTCTGGTTTCCATTTCGAAGACCGATCACCAGGTCAGTTCCTCCGGCGATCACCTTTGCCTTTCCACCTGCTTCCCATAATTGATGGCAGGCTTCCCGCAGGGTCTTTGGAGTTTTGTAGTCGAAAGTGGGAATCATACAAGTCTGTTTAAGGTTGGAGGTAAGAGGAGCACTTCGTTTAAGGCATAAAATCTTTTGCCTCTTACCTTAAGTCCCGTCTTTGACGGGACGATCCTCAAACCTCCGACACTTTTTCGATGGCTTCAACGATCTGCTGGTATCCTGTGCACCGGCAGAGGTGGCCGGAAATGGCGCCCTTCACCTCTTCTTTCGTTGGATGGGGATTTCGATCCAGGAGCGCTTTGGCCGACATCAATATTCCGGGGGTGCAAAATCCGCATTGAACCGCTCCATGATCCATAAAGGATTGTTGAAGCGGGTGAAGGGCGGTCCGGCTGCCCACTCCTTCGATGGTTTCAACGCTTCGACCTTCTACTTTCGGGGCCAGAACAAGGCAGGAATTGACGGGGATCTTATCCAGCAAAACCGTGCATGCACCGCACTCCCCGATCCCACATCCTTCCTTTGTTCCAGTGAGGCCCAGTTTCTCACGAAGAAGCCGTAGGAGGGTCCAGTGAGGTGGAACATCCACTTGTATCAATTTTCCGTTAAGCGTGAACTCGATCTCCATCAATCTCCCGATATCAGTTGTGCCATCAAATCCCAAATCCGAATATCGTCATGCCCAAGGCAGATCCGCCTCTGGCGGAAAATCCGAAACAAATACAAACGCATTAAATGAGATGCTGAAACGAGTTCAGCATGACAAGAAAAAGTATGTCATTCCGAACTTGTTTCGGAATCTCGAATTTTGCAATGACAATAAATTAATTGCGTTTGTATTAAATTCAAATTTTCAAAATGTTTGAACTTAGGATTTCGGTCATTCGATATTGTTTCGAATTGGTCCTGCTGGACGCTTCGCCCGGATTTCGTGCTTCGAGTTTATTATTTTCTTGAATATTTCATCGCAAAGCCATCATCCAGTGTCTTGGCCACTCCTTGAAGCGAGGAATGCCACCGGCTGATGATCACCTTTTTGTCGGTATAGAAGTCAATCGCCTCATTGGCCCGACCCCGGATATCACCGAACATCGAAATCTTCCTCCCGCCGACAGGGAAATAGGCAATAGGGGCAGGCGTTCCGATATTGATCCCCACCTGGCCCACATCGACCAATCGGGCAAATTCTCGGGCCCATCCGCCATTCTCCGTATAAATGTTTGCCGTATGGCCATAAGGGCTTTGATTGATGATCTGAACGCCCTCGGCAAGATCCTTCACCTTCTTGAGACAGCGAACCGGGCCGAAGACCTCGAGTTGAAAGATGCGCATCTCCGGTTCTGCCTCAACAACCGTAGGACCAAGAAAATATCCTTTGGGATATTTATCTACTTTTGGATTCCTGCCGTCGACCAAAAGTTTCGCCCCATCCTTGATTCCCTGCTCCACCTCTCTTAACATCTCGTTTAAAGCCTCTTTTGAGACGACCGGCCCCAGCGTCACTCCTTTGTCCATACCATAGCCCAGGACAAGTTTTTTGGAGAGATCGAGAAACTTCTCTTTGACCTTCTCGTAAACCTTCTCAACGGCCAGAACATTCGATACGGCAAAACACCGCTCTCCCACATGGCCAAAACAGGAGTCGACCACATTCTGCATGATCTCATCGATGATCGCATCCTCGGCAATCAGGACATGATTCTTTGCGCCCCCCTGACATTGAGCCCTCTTCCCATGATTGATAGCGGTCTTATAAACACGTTCCCCCACCTCCGAGGAACCGACGAATGAAACACCGATTGTCCCTGGATGTGTGACCAGGGCTTCGCCCACTCCGCTTCCTGAACCGTGGAGGAGGTTGAGCGCCCCCTTTGGAAAACCGCACTCATCGGCAATCTCGATGATTCGGGTAATCGTCATCGGGCAGAGGCGACTCGACTTGACAATCGCCGTATTTCCTGCGGCAAGTCCCCACACAAAGTAGAGGGCAATCATGGCAGGAAAGTTGAAGGGAGGTAGAAATACGAAAGCTCCGAGGGGCTCCCGGATATACATCGTATCGACGCCGGTTCCTACATCCTCCGCATGACTTCCCTTAAGGAGTTCCGGTCCCGCACAAGCGTGCTCCACATACTCCATCGCACGGGTTATCTCTCCCCGTGCATCGGCCAGGGTCTTTCCGTTTTCATTCACAATCAGCCCGGCGATCTCTTCCTGATGTTTCTGTAGTTTTTCATGGAAATCGAAAAGAAACTTTGCGCGCCGGGGTGGAGGCGTATTTCTCCACGGCCAGAAGGCTTCCTGGGCAAGCCTGACCGTCCTGTCAATTTCGTCCGGAGTTGTTTCCGGACAGAGGGCAATCACCTCATCCGTAGCCGGATTTCTCACCTCAAGCCACCGAAGCGTCTTCGACTCCACCCACTGCCCATTAATAAAATTTTTAAGTTTTTTAACCTCCATGATATATCCTTTCTAATTGAGTTATTTAATCTTCATCAATTATAAAAATTCGAATATCGAAGCACGAATTTCGAAACAAATTCAAATGTTCAAAACACCAATGATCCAAACAAAGGGGCTTTGAATTTTGAAATTTGGATTTTGATATTATTTCGATATTCGAAATTCGGATTTCGAATTTTCATAAACTTACCTTCCCATCATATTCGGCAGGAAAAGAGCAATTTTCGGAAAAAGAGTGATCAGGATGACAACGGCTATCATCGATAAAAGAAACGGAGCGGCCCCTCGAAAGATCGTCTGCATCGGGACATCTTTGACCACACCGGCAAGTGTATAAACATTGAGCCCAACGGGCGGAGTGATGAGCCCAGCTTCCATCATCATCACGCAGACAACACCGAACCAGATGGGATCAAACCCCAGTGCCTTGACCACCGGAAAGATGACCGGCATGGTGAGAACCATCATGGAGATCGCATCGAGAAAACAGCCTAACATCATATAGATCAAAATGATGATCGCCAGGATCACATACCGGGAGACCTCCAGCCCTGCCATCCATGAGGAAACGGCCATGGGGATGGTCGAGAGGGCAAGAAAATAGCTAAAGACATTCGCCCCTGCTACGAGAAACAGGACCAGAACAGAGATCCGAGAAGCCTCGAACAGGGAGGCTGAAAAATTCTTCAGCGTCAATCTCTTCTTCAGCAATATGATGATCAACAGCGCCGTTGCGCCGATGGCGCCGGCTTCCGTTGGATTGATAAAACCTAAATAGATTCCGCCCATCACAATGAAAAAAACGAGCAGGGTTTCCCAGACTCCTGAAAAAGCCAATATCTTCTCTTTAAAACTGACCTCTCCCGGAGTGGCCGGAGCCAGAGCTGGATTCATCTTCACCTGAAAGATAATGACAACGATAAAGGCGAGGGAAAGAAGAATCCCAGGGATGATTCCGGAAATTAAAAGTTTCCCGATGGACTGTTCGGTCAGCATGCCATAGACCACAAACCCGAGGCTGGGCGGGATGAGGAAACTGAGTGTTCCTCCAGCCGCCACTGCACCCACAGCCAATTTGGGGGCATACTTGAAGCGTCTCATCTCCGGAATGGCGATGTTGCCCATAGCGGCAGAAGCGGCCACCGAAGACCCGCTCAGAGCCGCAAAGAAGGCGCACGAAGCAATGGTGGCGATTCCCAGTCCTCCCGGCAATCGCCTAAACCACTTGTCGAACGTTTGATAGAGTCCTCTGGTAATGCCGGCGTTTCCTGCAAATCCTCCCATCAAAATAAAAAGGGGAATAATTGTATAGGGATAAAAGGATGCCGTTTCGTAGACCGTATTGGCAATCACGGGCAGGGCCGCATTGATCGAAGCCAGGTAGCCGATGCCAAGAAAACCCACCAGCATCATCACAAAGGCGATGGGCATGCCCAAAAAGAGAAGAAAGACAAGCAGAAGACTGCCAAGAATTCCGACGGTAACCGGATTCACTGCGTCCTCCTCTTAAGTTTTGCTGCGGATTCGGTGAGATTGATCAGCAGTTCCAGCCAAAGGAGAAAGCCTCCGATGGAGACGAGTAGCCGGAAGGGATACTGAGGAATTCTTAACATATCCGAGACCGTCCTCTCTTTGATCCCTTCGACCCAACCTTCCCAGACCAGGATGGCGATGATGAAGAGACTGAGAAGCGTGGTAAACATCTCACAGAGGGCCCGGCCACGAGGAGAAAACCTGGAGGTCATGAAATCTACCCCCACATGCCCTTTCACCTGCTGGGTATAGGCCGCACCCAGAAGGATAAAGACAACGAGAAGATACTGCGATATTTCAAAAGCGCCCGGAATGGTCTTTGCAAAAAATTTCCTTCCCACCACATCCCCGGTGGTAAGCAGCATCAGCGGGAGGAGCAGACACATTCCTCCTCCGCACACATAATAATTGATCCGCCGGATCAGATGTTTGATCTTCATGGCCGATTGACCTTCCGTGATCGATAACAAGAAACTATCTTCTATTTAAATTGAACGATTTGTCGTTGTTAATTAGAGTCCGTTTATAAATGTCCTTTTTCCGTCATGCCGGACTTGATCCGGCATCCAGAAAGCCTTGAAAGAACTGGATTCCGGCTTTCGCCGGAATGACGACCTTTTTAGGAACCATTAGTTTATGGACAGACTCTAATTACATAAAAGATACTGGATTCCTGCTTCCGCAGGAATGACGACTATCGACCACTGAATGAAAATGTCATTCCCGTGAAAACGGGAATCCAGAAGGTTTTATCTTTTAAAATAGTATTAAGAATCACTCAAGATTCTGATTTATTCCTCATTTTTTCTTAAGCCCACTCCTTTGGAAAGGCAACCACTTTGACGCCTCTCTTTTCGCATTCCTGATTGTACATCCTCACGACCTCTTTCGCCGGAAGGCCTTTTCCCTCAAGATCGGCCACCCACTTCCGGGTCACCTCTCTGAAGTTTTCATACCAACGCTCCGCTTCATCCGTAGGAAGATTGAAGAGGGTCACTCCCTTGTCGGTAATCTCTTTCATCATGACCTTGTAAACTTCCCGGTTTAATCCTCCTGTCGTCTTAAAGGGATTGCTGCTCACCGATTCAATGATCTTCTTCTGATCCTCCGGGACTTTCTTCCAGCTCTCGAGGTTCATGACCACGCCTTCGGTCACACACCCAAAAGTAGCAACTACGCCATGCTTGGCCACCTCATGAAGTTTAAAACCCAGAACCAGGGGTGGACAGGTTACCAATCCATCAATTGTCCCTGTTTCAATGGCCAGGTAGACATCGCCCAGAGGCATAAAGATAGGCTCTGCGCCCAGAGACTTGATATAATGTGTTTGGTGGCCCCCGGGTGTTCTGATCTTCATTCCCTTGGTGTCGGCCAGGGATCGGACCGGTTTTTTCGTCCACAGAAAAGACTGGATGCAACCGTTCAATTCAATCATCTTCACATCCTTGAATTCCCGATTCAGGATCCGATCATACATCGCATTTCCAATGTCTGTGGCCAGGTCTTTCCCATCGACCCAGGCCGCCAGAGAGAGAACGTCTGAAAGAGGAAAACGGCCTGGTGTCCATGTAGCAGTGAAGTAGCCCATATCCGAAAGACCTTTTGCCACAATATCGAAATGCTCAGGCCCCTTCCCCAAGGCTCCTCCGGCATACAGAGTAGAGGCAATCTTGCCTCCGCTTCTCTTTTTCAATTCCTCTAACATCGGCTCCCAGACCGTCTTCACCTCTCGCCCTACAGGAGGGTGCCAGGTGCTGAATCTGATGTTAGCGGCCTGTCCATAAGCCAACTCATAAATTCCTACGCCGGCCCCCAATGCCATACCACCGATCACTGAATGTTTTAAAAAATCCCTTCTCGTCGTCCCATCACACATTTCTCACTCCTCCTTTCTCATTATTTCTCCCACCCTCTCTATCAATGGGAGTTGACATGGATTTTTAAAAAGTAGGCGGACTCACCACCCAGATCACAACCGTTTTCGCTTTGCCTGGATTAGACCAGCTATGAGGCTCCTGGGATGAAAAATAGAAACTTTCGTTCTTCTTCAATCGATAAGACTTTCCTTTCAGATTGATCTCCAATTGTCCCTTGAGCACGATCCCGAACTCCTCACCGATATGGGAATAAGGCCCTTTTGATCCTCCTTCCGGTTCAATCGTCGTATAAAAGGGCTGCATTCGCTTATCCTTAATATGCCGGACAAGCATCTGAATCTTTGCATCTCCCCGCTTAAAATGGATATTGACCCTTTCCTTCTCCTTGAGGACCACATCGTTCTCACCCGGTTCGTTTTCGAGGAAGAAGTCGACCACCTTCACCTTAAGCGCAGAAGCGATCTTTTTAAGGATCATGATGGAAGGGTTGGCCCGTCCCCTTTCGAGCTGGGAGAGATAGGCGTCCGTACACCCGGCTTTTTGGGCCAGTTGTTTGAGGGTCATTTGATTGGCCAGTCGGAGGGCCTTCAGTTTTTCGGCAATTTCTTTCATGGAGGTCAATTAACTATATTTAATTTTATGAGAAAATACTTAATTTCATAATTTTTGTCAAGTAATTTTTTTGGAGGTGAGCAAGTAGTCTGTTTTAATATTGGAGAGGGATCGAAAGATGTTTCCCCTGACTTTCCGGTTTTTCTTTTCCAGAGCCTCTATGAGGTCTTTGATTTCCTTCCTTTTAGTCTTTCCGGAAACAGGACACCCTCCCGAACCGAAAGGCAGACTCATCTCTTTTGCAAACCGTTCGATTTTCTTCTCCTCGATGAGGGCAAGAGGCCGAATGAGGGTGATCTTCCCTTTGAACAGGGTTTGCAGGGGAAGCATGGTGCTGATCTCTGCACTGTAGAAGATGTTGAGCAGAAAGGTTTCGATGATATCGTCTTTGTGATGCCCGAGGGCAATCTTATTACACCCGAATTGCTGGGCAATATGAAAAAGCCGTTTCCTCCTTTCCCAAGCGCAGAGAAAACAGGGATTCTCCCTGTTCTCGGGACTATTGGCTCTCTTCCCGATATTCGTGAACTCAATGTGGTAAGGAAGGCTCCTCGACTCAAAAAAATCCCTCAGGATCTCCGTCCGTCCTGTTCCGAACCCCAAATCGATATGAACTGCAATCAATTCGAAATGAATGGGAACCCGCTTCCGACGCTCATTGAGGAGGTGAATAAGCGTAAGGCTATCCTTTCCCCCTGAAACTCCCACCACGATCCGGTCTCCATCCTCGATCAGACCGTAACGGTGGATCGCCTTTCCCATTAAACTACGAATCTCTTTTTCCCAGTAGGCCATGGTAAAAGTTGAAAGTGACCTAAAGTGCCAAGTGAGCTAAAGTTTTTAATAAATTTAACTTTAGGCACTTTAGTCACTTTTCACTTTAGACACTTTTTTAAGGGACATATATCACATTCCGGGTTCTTTTTGCATACGTTTTTCCCTAAATGAACCAGAAGGGCATGATATTCGTTCAATAGCTTTTCATCATGAGGAAGATGGTCCATAAAAAGGTTTTGCATCTCCCCATAAGACGCTCCTTCAGAAATGATATGGTGCCTTGAAAGGATCCGTTTCGTATAGGCGTCAACAACGAATACCGGTTTTTGAAGGCCATAGAGGAGGATACTGTCGGCCGTTTCCGGACCGATTCCGTTCACTTTCAGAAGTTTTCCCCTCAACTCCATCATAGCCTCTTTCTTCATCTTTTTTATATCACCATTGTACTCTTCGAATAAAAACCCCACGAAGGCTTTTAACCGCTTGGCTTTGATCCGATAGTATCCCGACGATCTGATCAGGGAGGCTAATGGCCCTGGCTTAAGACGGTGAATTTCTTTTGGATTCAACAAACCCTTCTCTTTCAGTTTTTGAATGGCCTTTTCCACATTTTTCCAGGAAGTATGCTGGGTCAGGATCGCTCCCACCATCACTTCAAAGGGTGTCTCTCCGGGCCACCAATGCATAGGACCAAAGGACCGGTAGAGGATTTCGTAGATTTGCATTAAAAGGGACTTCATCTATTTATTTCATCCTTTTTTAGTTCGGAGTAATGAGTTCGTAGTTCGGAGATTTTATCTTAAAAACCTCGAACTCCCAACTCCGAACTCCGAACTGATATCATTTCAGCCTTTTCTGAAACCTCATCGAACTCAATGTAATCATCAGCCCACCCAGAACCGCCAGGGCCAGCATCTGGGGCCACAGGATTTCCAGTCCCACCCCTTTCAGAAAGGTCCCCCTGATGATGACCAGGAAATATCTCAGAGGATTGATATAGGTAAGATACTGAAGCCACTGCGGCATATTCTCCAGAGGGAAAGCAAAGCCGGAAAGAATAAACGCCGGATTCATAAAAAAGAAGGTGGAGATCTGGGCCTGCTGCTGAGTCGATGAGATGGTCGAAATGAAAAGGCCGATCCCAACCGAACTCATTAGAAAGAGGAGATTCCCCAGGAGGAGGACAAGAGGGTTACCACGGAGGGGAACCTCGAACCAGAATACTCCGATCAGGGCGATCATCACCACATCGATAAAGCCGATCAATGCAAACGGAAGGGTCTTCCCTGAAACCAGCTCCCAGGAGCGGATGGGTGTGACCATGATCTGTTCGAGCGTCCCCATCTCCCGTTCCCTCACAATGGCCTGAGCGGTCAGGATCATCGGAATGAGAAAAGCAATCGTGGCAATGACTCCCGGGACATAAAAATAGCGGCTTTCAAGGTTTGGGTTGAACCATATCCGATGCTCAAGCTCTGCGCCTGCTTCTTCGAAATCCTTCATCCCTTCCCGGTTAAGCCTCTTCACAATCATTTCCGTCGAATATTCGGAAAGAATCCGGCCCACATATCCCAGGGCAATCATGGCCGTATTGGACTCCGTCCCATCGACAATGATCTGGAGCCCCGCAGTGTCACCCTTTTTAATTTTCCGAGAAAACCCGCTCGGGATTTCGAGGCTGATGGTGATCTCTCCTTTTTTAATGAGCGCCTCAATCTCTTTGGGGGTCTCGGGATGAGAAACAATTTTGAAATATTTTGAACTCCTGAACCGGGCGATGAGATCCCTTGAGTCCACACTCTGATCCAGGTCCCTGATGGCGGTGGTGATGTCCCTCACATCAAGATTCGCCGCATATCCAAAAACGATCAGCTGGAAAATGGGCGGAAAGATGAGCGTGATCCTTAACCGCTTATCCCTCAGGACGTGAATTAACTCTTTGACAAATAGAAATCGAACCCGTTTAAACATTCCTCACGTTACCTGCAAAAAGTCTTCGGTTAGGGCCAGGAAGCCGGTTTGGGTTAGGTGAACGGGTTAAGGCCAAAGACGTTACACCAATGACCTTACCTTTTCACAAAACCGGCCTCTAAACCTTAACCTCAACCTTGACCTTTTGGGGTTACCTCAACTCCTTCTTGAAACTTCTGGTTGCTACGACAAGCCCTAACAGTCCCATCCCGACTAAAACAAGAGTCTCCCTCCATAAAAAGGATAAGTCTGACCCTTTTAGAAAGATCTCTTTGACGATGGTCACATAATATCGGGGAGCAATCCCGTAGGTGATGACCTGAAGCCAGAAAGGCATATTCGAGATGACAAAGGTGAACCCTGAAAGAAGAAAGGTCGGAAGAAAACCGATGATCATGGCCATCTGGTTGGCAAACAGTTGTGTCCCCGCTATGGCGGAGATGGTCAACCCCATGGCCAACGCCACAATCAGATAGACACAGGAGAGGATGAGGAGCAACAGCACGCTCCCCCTCAGGGGGACCTGAAAGACCAATCTCCCCATCAGAACAGCCAGCGACAGATCCAGAAGGCCAAGGAAGAAGTAAGGGAATAACTTTCCGATGATCAACTCCGCTTTCCGGACAGGAGTGGAGATGAGAAGCTCCATCGTCCCTTTCTCCCATTCCCTCACCACCACCTGGCCGGTGAGAAGCACTCCAATGATCGAAATGATGACTGCCACCAGTCCGGGGATAAAATAATTTTTTGACTCCAGTTCTTCGTTAAACCAAATTCTGGTCCGGCCTTCCAGCGGCGGTTCCGGCCTCTTTCGGCCCATCCGTTCTATCTTTAAAAAGGTTTTTTCCTGCGTATAATCCCGGACAACGGCCTGGACATAGCTGAGAATGATATTGGCTGTATTGGAGTCACTCCCATCCAGCACCACCTGAACTGGAGCTTTCTTCCCTGCCTTCACGGTTCTGGAGAAGTCGTGCCTCAGGACCAGCCCCATCTTGATCGCTCCCTCATCGATCAGCCTTCTCATCTCTCTTTCATTTTGAACAAAACCAAAAAAGTCGAAATAAGGAGAGCCGGTAAACCGATGGATGAAGGAAAGACTCTCTTGGGCGCCATCGTAATTGAGAACAGCCATCTTCACCTTTTTCACATCGAGGGTCACCGCATATCCGAAAAGAAGCATCAGGAGAGCGGGCATGAGGATGACCAGCCCCAGGCTCCTCGGATCCCGATAGATATGGATGAACTCCTTCCTGGCAATAGCCCAGGTCCGAGAAAGGTTCAACGCTCATTCTCCTTTTCGATTAATGATACAAAGACATCTTCGAGAGAAGGCCGTATCCATTCCATCCGCTTCAGAAGAATATGGTGGGTTTGAAATAAGGTTTTGATCTCCTGTTCTGAATCGACCCCTTCTTTCCCAATGATATGGAGCCCATCTCCAAAGACAGCGGCCTCTGAGGCCCAGGCCGCCCTTTTCAGAAGATCGAGAGCCGGAATCAGGGGATCACACCCCACTTCAAGAATTCCCCGGGAGAGGGTTTTCATCTTCAATTCAGTTGGGGTCCCGAGGGCGACGATCTTGCCCTGATAGATTAATGCCAGCCGATCGCAATATTCGGCCTCATCCATATAGTGAGTGGTGACAAAAACGGTAACTCCCTTCTCAGCCATTTGCTGGATCAAACTCCAGAAATTTCGGCGTGAAATGGGATCCACGCCAGAGGTGGGTTCGTCCAGAAAGAGGATTTCAGGTTGATGGAGTAAGGCACAGGCTAACGCCAGTCTCTGTTTCCAGCCTGCGGCCAGTGTCCTGGTCAGTCGATCCCGTAGATCCTGAAGGCCTGCCCTATCGAGAGCCTGTTTCTCTCTCTCTTTCTGCAGAGGACCTGAAAGGCCGTAAATCCCTCCGAAAAAATGGAGGTTCTCCAATACCGTCAGGTCCTCATAGAGAGAGAACTTTTGAGACATATATCCAATCACCTGTTTGATCTTCTCGGGCTCTTTCACGATATCAAACTCTGCGACTTTCCCTTTTCCTGAAGTGGGCATCAACAAGCCGCAGAGCATCCGGATGGTCGTCGATTTCCCAGCCCCATTGGGTCCAAGGAAACCGAAGATCTCTCCCTTCCTGACCTGAAAATGGATGTGATCGACGGCGACGAAATCACCAAAGGTCTTGACGAGAGCTTCAACCTCAACGGCATAAGAAGACATCGAAACCTCAATGTTAAATAGAAAATTAGCAATTCAAAGTTAGCATTTATTTGATCTCAATTTTGATGAATTCGTAAAAAGTCGTCACTCCGGTCCTGCGGCAGGAACCGGAGTCCAGGGAATTTATAACTATTTGAAAATACTGGATTCCGGCTTTCGCCGGAATGACAGAAAGACGTATTTCCAGACTTTTTACGAGACCATCAATTTTGCATTTTTCAATTTACATTGATTATTTACCCTTTTCTCTCACCATCGAAACAAAGGCATCTTCAAGAGAGGGTCTCACGACATTTAAATCCACGATTTCCATTCTCACCGCCTTTAAGACATCCCGGATCGCTCTTTTCCCTTCTTCCGGTTCGTCAACCAGGATGTGGATCTTATCCCCGGACAGGACAAGGCTGCGAAAGGCTCCCCTCCCTTCCAGGATTTTCATCCCCTTCTGATGATTTTCAAGGCGCAGTTCCAGAATTGTCCCTCCGATTCCAGCTTTGACGGCGGAGGGAGTATCCGCCACCAGCAGCTCTCCCTGATGGATCAAACCGATGCGACTGCACCGCTCCGCCTCATCCATATAGGAAGTCGAAAAGAGGATGGTGACGCCCTCCTTTAAAAGGTCATAAAGGATGACCCAGAAATCCCTCCTCGAAAGGGGATCGACGCCGGTCGTTGGTTCATCTAACAAAAGGATCTCGGGAGTATGGATCAGGGCGCAGATTAATCCTAATTTCTGTTTCATCCCTCCGGAGAGGTCTTGCGCCTTTCTTTTTCCGAAGGGCTCAAGGTTGGCAAATTGAAGAAGCCTTCCGATCCGATCCTTCCTTCCTTTCCTCGGGACACGATAGAGGTCCGCATAGAAATGAATATTTTCAAGGACGGTCAGATCTCCATAGAGTCCGAATCGCTGTGGGAGATATCCCACTTTCTCCTTTAATCGCTCAGCTTCTTTTCGAATATCACAGCCCGCCACCGTTGCTTCCCCTCCGTCAGGAGGAAGAATTCCACAGAGCATACGGAGAGTGGTCGTCTTTCCTGAAGCATCCGGACCGACAAAACCGAATATCTCCCCTGTTTTCACCTCGAGGTTAAGCCGGTTGACTGCCGTCAATGATCCAAAGGCCTTCGTCAGGTTGGTTGTCTGAATGGAGAGCATTGAATACAGAAATCCAAATTTCAAAATCCAAATATCAAAGGAATGTCAAATTGCAAAACAGAGATTTTCTGAATTTGAGCTTTGGATTTGATTTGACATTTGAAGTTTGTCATTTGAACTTACCTGGACATTAAAAGCATCGGGGTCTCATTTCTTGGTATCATCTTTACCAAAAGACGAAGATACTGGGGCCAACAGAATCCGCCCGTCAGCAGGCATGCCCGGCTTCAATTCACGGTCGGGATTGGGGATGTCCACTTTGATGCGGTAGACCAATGTCACTCTTTCTTTCTCCGTCTGGATCTGTTTGGGCGTGAATTCGGACTGAGAAGAGATGAAGGATATTTTCCCTTTATACTCTTTTTGGGGACGGAGGTCGGTTGTCACAATGACTTCCTGACCCCATCTCACACGGCTGAGTTCGGTCTCCGGAACATAGGCTTTCAGCCAGACATTGACGATATCGGCAAGGGTGAGAACAGAGGTCCCTGGATTGACCACCTCGCCTTTCTCACCCGATTTGACGAGCACAATTCCTGAAATGGGAGATTGCAGAACCGTATAACCGAGTTGTGTCTCTGCCAGTTTTAACGAGGCGCGAGCCTGCTCCACCTGAGCCCTTCCGTCTTCGATGTCCTCCTTTCTCGGCCCTTCCTTGACCTTTTTGAAAACCTCCATTGTCCCTTCCAAAGCCGCTTTGGCAATCTTCAATTTGGTCTCGGCATTATCCAGCGTCTCTCTGGGAATCACGCGCCCATCAAAAAGGGTTTTCATCCGCTCATATTGAGTCTTCTTATTTTCAAAATCGAACTGCGCCTGCTGGAGGTTTGTCTCTGCTTCTCTGATCTCTTCAGGCCTCGAACCCGCAAGCAACTTTTCCAATCGCGCCTGGGACGCTCGCAAGGTGGCCCGCGCTAATTCGACCCGCTGCCGAAGATCCTCATCATCCAGCCTGGCAATCACTTTGCCTTTCTCAACCCAATCCCCCTCCTGGACATAGAGTTGGACAATTCTTCCGGACAGTTTAAAACCGACATCCACCTCTGTCGCTTCGATGTTTCCGGAAACTTTGATGGAAGAGTCTCCATCGCCTTTATCTTTGACAAAAAGATAAAAAACGAGGCCCCCCGCAAAAATCACTATAAAAAAGAAGAAAAACACCCAACGTTTCATGTGAATATTCCCTAATGGCAAGTCAACCTGGTTGTTGAATAAAAATAATATGAGAAGGGGGGTGGGTATGCTGGAAAGCCTTTACAGCGGCACCTTTAAGTGGTGTGTTAATAAGGTATCAAGCATATCCCAGAGATCACATCAGGTGACATCAAATGTTTCCCATAACATATAGAAACGATCCGCAATTGTAAAGGATTGGAAGAATGCCCACCCCCCTTTTTTGCAACATTGAGAGCAAACCCATTATAAATTTCATTTTTCTTCCTGTCAAAAGTTTTACCTCCCAAAAGAAGGAACCCACTTGAATTTTTCACCCTTTATAGTAAGATGTTTGTAAGATGTTAAGATTCAATGACATTTTAGATCGTTTGGCCTCCTACAATCCCAATGCCGACACAGACCTCTTAAGAAAGGCCTATGTCTTTTCCGCCAAAGTCCATCTTGGCCAGGTCCGCCTCTCCGGCGAGCCTTATCTCACCCATCCTCTTGAAGTGACCGGAATCCTCACCCAGATGCAGCTCGATGCCGCCACCCTTGCCACAGGCCTTCTTCATGATGCCGTTGAGGATACACTGGCCACTCTCGAAGAGATCCGTGGAAGCTTCGGAAATGAAATTTCCCAGTTGGTTGACGGGGTGACCAAGATCAGCCGGATCTCCCTCCGGTCATTTGAGGAGAGTCAGGCAGAAAATTTCCGGAAGATGATACTGGCTATGGTGAAAGACATCCGGGTCGTCCTGGTAAAACTCGCTGACCGCCTTCACAATATGCGAACCCTTCGATACCACACCCCGGAAAAACAGGCGGAGATCGCCCAGGAAACCCTCGACATCTACGCCCCCCTGGCCAACCGCCTTGGAATTGACTGGATCAAAACAGAGCTGGAAGACCTCGCCTTCAAGCACCGCTACCCCGATATCTACGGGGAGATTCAGCGAAAGATCGCTAAAAAGGAGAGGGAGCGGCAACGTTATATCGAAGAAGTAAAACGAACCCTGTTGAAGAAGCTTTATGAAAACAAGATCGAAGGGGAAGTGACGGGCCGACTTAAGCAGATTTTCAGCATCTATCTAAAGATGAAAGACCAGAATATCGATTTTGATCAGGTCTATGATATTACCGCCTTCCGGATCGTTGTCCACAGTATCAAAGATTGTTACGATGTCCTGGGCATCATCCACTCCCTCTGGAAACCCATCCCCGGCAAATTTAAAGACTACATCGGGCTTCCCAAGGAGAATCTGTATCAATCCCTTCATACGGCTGCCATCGGACCTTATGGGGAACGGATTGAAATACAGATTCGCACCCGCGAGATGCACCGGATCGCAGAGGAAGGCATCGCCGCTCACTGGAAATATAAGGAAGGGAAACCCCTGGACGAGGCGGATGACAAACGATTTACCTGGCTGAGACAACTCCTCGAATGGCAGCGCGATCTGAAGGATGATCAAGAATTTATTGAAAGCGTCAAAGTGGACCTCTTCCCCCATGAGGTCTATATCTTTACTCCGAAAGGCGAGGTGAAAGAATTCCCTGCGGGGGCGACCCCGGTTGATTTCGCCTATAGCATCCACTCCGATGTCGGAAATCATTGCATCGGAGCAAAGGTCAACGGGAAAATTGTCCCCCTGAAATATGAGTTTAAAAGCGGAGATACGGTTGAGATTCTGACCTCCCCGAACCAAAAACCAAGTAAAGACTGGCTCAAGTTTGTCAAAACCCCCCGGGCCAAAACCAAGATCCGGCAGTGGTTCAAATCCGAGGAGAGGGAGAAATCGATCATCCTTGGGAAAGAGATTCTGGATAAGGAACTTCGAAAATTCGATCTTCATCAGGCCAAGTTGATGAAGTCTGGAGAACTGGAAAAAGTGGCCGGCGAATTCAGTTTTCAGGGAGCGGAGGATCTGATTGCCGCCGTGGGTTATGGAAAGGTGACCGCCAACCAGATCATTGGAAAGCTCCTTCCTCCGGAAAAGTTTGAAAAGAAGGAAGAGGAAGAGGGTCGCCTCCAAAGCCTCCTTCATAAGATCACACGCACCGGTCCGAAAGATGCCCTCCTCATTAAAGGACTGGATAATGTGATGGTTCGTTATGCAGGATGTTGCAACCCCGTGCCTGGAGACAGGGTCGTGGGGTTCATCACAAGAGGGCGTGGGGTGACGATCCATACGGTCGATTGTCAGAGCATGATGGATGAAGACCCCAATCGAAAGGTCGAGGTGGAGTGGGATTCGACAAAGGGATACAGCTATCCGGTTCGGATTCGCATCTATTCGGATGACAAGAAGGGATTGCTTGCGGAGATCAGCAGCTCCCTCACTTCCAATGAAGCCAACATCACGAATGCGAGAGTGGAAACGACCGATGATAAAAGGGCGATTGGAATCTTCGAACTTCAGATTCGGGATTTAAATCATCTAAAGAAAGTGATGAAGGGCCTCGAAAAAATAAAGGGGATCCACAAGGTGGAAAGGATGAGGATCGAAGGTCAGGCTGAATCTTAAGTTAATCTTATGGTCGTATCGTCTTGTCGTCTTTAAGTCTAAAAGCAATAAAACATTTAGACGATAAGACTAATAGACGATATGACGATGTGACTATTTAAGGATCAGGCTGCTTTCGTAACCGAACCGGAGCGGAGGCATCTTGCACAGACTTTTATCTTAATCGTCCTTCCCTCTTTGATCGCCTTCACCTTATGGAGATTCGGATACCAGACCTTGCGGGTCTTATTATTTGCATGACTGACATTATGTCCAAAAACAGGCCCCTTACCGCAGATCTCACACTTTTTTGCCATTTGAAAACCTCAAAATGAATTTTAAAATGAATAACATAGACCTGATAAAAAAGCAAGGAAGGACCCCTTAAACGAGATATGGAAACTCCCCGGATGGCCGAAGACAAAGCCCCATTTTTTCTATCTCCCGATGAAACTCTCGATTCTTTCTTCAATGGGAAACTGAAAATTCTTCAGAAGAAAGAAGGATACCGTTTCTCAATCGATGCGGTTCTGCTTGGCCAATTTGTCAAAATTCGAAGGAGCGAAAAAGCCATTGACCTGGGGACAGGGTGCGGCATTCTTCCCCTCTTGTTATCACAGACGACAAAAGCCTCCTCCTTTGTCGGCGTGGAGATCCAGAAGTCACTGGCCGATGTCGCGGTCAAAAGTGTCATCTTAAACTGTCTTGAAGACCGCATCTCCATTCTTCGCCAGGATTTCAGAAAATTAAAAACCTCTTTCCCTCCGGGTTCTTTTGATGTCGTTCTCTCCAACCCTCCCTATCGAAAATATCGGACGGGCAGGATCAACCCCTCTCCCCAGAAAGCCATTGCACGGCATGAAATAAAGGGAACCTTGAATGATCTGGTCTCCATCGCTTCCTATCTTTTGCCGCATAAGGGGAGATGCTATTTCATCTTTCCCGCTTCGCGAACCGTTGATCTTTTAGTGGCCTTGAGAAAAGGAAATCTGGAGCCAAAATGTTTTCAGTTTGTCCATCCCCGTGTCGGAGAGAGCGCGAAATTCCTTCTTGTCGAATCGGTCAAATCGAGTGGCGTGGAGCTGAATATCTTGCCGCCCCTGATCCTCCATCGAGTAACTCCCCCATC
>Ga0209835_1000198_pt1 | contig 42304 bp, 30 predicted proteins | sample LakKivwa52mmetaG_FD_184138 | JGI IMG/M metagenome (GOLD analysis project Ga0209835, IMG submission 184138) | Anoxic lake water microbial communities from Lake Kivu, Rwanda to study Microbial Dark Matter (Phase II) - Lake Kivu water 52m metaG... | ecosystem: Environmental > Aquatic > Freshwater >... | reverse complement strand
GAAAACGCTGGTTCCAAAAAAATATGTACTTTTGCTCATTGTAGAAAGTTTTTGTGAAAGTGCAATCTACAACAATGGAGTCAATTTTTTTGATTGACTCCATTTAAATTTTTATCGGACAACAGTGATTAAAAGCAATGAAAATCATTACCAAAGGAATCAGGAAAGATCGGATTCCAGGATTAAGTTTTGTGTCATTTCTCATGGGCGTGGTATTAAATGAAGGTTTTTATGAAATCTATCAATAAAAAAAACAGGAACCTGAGACAAGCAGGTTCTGAAAATCGTACTGATATAATTATTCATCAAAACCTTTTATTGTGTAATAAAATCAGGACAGTATTAATAATCAGCAAATTTAAAAGAATAATATGAATACAAGTATATTAATTCTAAAAAAAAATATTGATGAATAAGTGCGACAAATGCTCGACAAAAAATTTTCCTAAATAAAAAACCCCTTGATAATCAAGGGGTTAAGCTGACCGACCAGGGGTCGAACCTGGACTCTTCTGATCCAGAGTCAGACGTGTTGCCAATTACACCATCGGTCAATGAATTTTAAGAACTTTTTTGGCTGACCGACCAGGACTCGAACCTGAAATCTCAGAACCAAAATCTGATGTGTTGCCAATTACACCATCGGTCAAATGAGGGTGCAAAGTTAAAATACTCTCATTATTCTGTACAAATGATTTTTAAAATAATTCAAAATATAGGTTTAGTCGGTTTAAACTAAATATTTTTGCTAAAATCAGCTCTTTTTACTCCTTTTTCTTTGAATTTCATCCAGAATAATTTTCCTTAAACGGTATGCATTTGGGGTAACTTCTACATACTCATCTTCATTAATCCATTCCAGACATTCTTCGAGACTTAACTTAACGGCAGGGGCTATTTTTACTTTTTCATCTGAGCCTGATGCTCTGATATTGGTTAATTTTTTGGTTTTTGTGGCATTAACTTCAAGATCACCAGCTTTATTGTTTTCACCTATTATTTGTCCTGTATAGATTTCTTCCTGTGGCTCAACAAAAAAATATCCCCTGTCTTGCAGTTTATCCAAAGCGTAGGCTACTGCCACACCTGTTTCGTTGGCTATCAATGAACCATTTCTGCGATGTATAATTTCACCTTTCCATGGCTGATATTCCTGATAACGATGTGCAATTACAGCTTCACCTTCCGAAAGGGTAAGCAATTTGTTTCGTAATCCGATTAGTCCTCTCGATGGAATTAAAAACTCCAGGACTACCCTGTCGCCACGACTGGCTATATTTATCAATTCTCCTTTTCTGGAATTTACTCTTTCAATTACTTTTCCTGAAAATGTTTCCGGTAAATTGATGGTCAGTAATTCAACAGGTTCATGTGTCTGACCATTAATTTCTTTTAAAATAACTCTGGGTTGGCCTAATTGTAATTCATATCCTTCTCGTCTCATGGTTTCAATCAGTATTGAAAGATGTAGAATCCCCCTGCCGTAAACATCAAAGGTGTCTCCGCTGTCGGTTTCTACCACACGAAGTGCTAGGTTTTTTTCAGTTTCACGCATTAAGCGTTCTCTTAAATGTCGCGAGGTTAAAAAAGTGCCTTCTCTGCCGTAAAAAGGACTGTTGTTGATAGTAAATACCATACTCATTGTGGGTTCGTCAACCGAAATGGTTTTTAAAGCTTCCGGATTTTCAAAATCGGCAACGGTATCACCAATATCAAAATTGTCAACTCCCAAAATGGCACATATTTCACCGGCCGATACGGGAGTTTTTATTTTTTCTTTACCCAGACCTTCAAAAATATACAGTTCCTTGATTTTTGATTTTAAAACAGTTCCGTCAGCTTTAACCAATGAAACCTGTTGCCCCCAGTTTACCGAACCTCTGCTGATTTTTCCGATAGCAATTCTGCCAACATAGGATGAATAATCAATTGAGGTGATTAAAAGCTGAAGTGTACCATCATTAAACTGAGCAGGAGGGATGTATTTAACAATCACATCGAGCAGATAAGCAACATCATTGGCGGGTGTTTTCCAATCATCCGACATCCATCCTTGTTTCGCTGAACCAAAAACCGTTGGAAAATCAAGCTGGTCTTCGTTTGCACCTAATGAGTGCATGAGGTCGAAAACTGCTTCCTGAGCCCATTCGGGGTTGCAATTTGGTTTATCAACTTTATTAACTACCACTATTGGTTTGAGATTTAGCTCCAGTGCCTTTTGTAAAACATAGCGTGTTTGAGGCATTGGCCCTTCAAAAGCATCTACAACAAGTAATACTCCGTCTGCCATGTTTAACACACGCTCGACTTCACTGCCAAAATCGGCATGGCCTGGAGTGTCAATGATATTTATTTTAATACCATTGTACCTTACTGAAACATTTTTTGCCAGAATAGTAATTCCTCTTTCCCGTTCAAGATCATTGTTATCAAGTATTAATTCTCCTATATTCTGATTATCTCTGAACAGTTTTACATGATGGAGAAGTCTGTCGACAAGGGTAGTTTTTCCATGGTCAACATGGGCAATTATGGCAATATTTCTTATTTCGTACATGAATAAAACAATTTTTAAAGGGCAGCAAAGGTAATGCTTAGGGCTAATATAATTATTCCTAATGGGGTTAGAAAATGAGTTAAAACAAGGAATTTTTAAAATGTATTTTTTAATTTGCTTATCAATTAAATATGTTTACCTTTGCACCTCTAAAATAATATTGAATTTATTAAAAAAGATGAAGAACCAATACGAAACTGTGTTTATCATTACACCATTGGTTACGGAAGGCCAGTTAAAAGAAACCGTAGCCCGCATCAGAGATCTGATGACCAATAATGGTGCTGAAATTGTTTTTGAAAACAACTGGGGATTAAGAAAACTTGCTTATCCGATTAAAAAGAAAACAACAGGTTATTACCAGTTAATTGAATTTAGATCGGAACCTGATTTTATTCAAAGGCTTGAAACCGAGTACAACAGGGAAGAAAAAATCATTCGTTACCTGACCACAAAGCTCGATAAATTTGCTGTTGAATACAATCAAAGAAAGCAAAAAGAGGGTAAAATTCAGAATCCTCCAAAAGAAGAAAATTTAGTCGTTAACAATTAAAAATTTCAGATATGGCCATTCCGCAATATAAAAATATTTTCATCAACATTACACCAAAAGAAAGACCAAGAAGAAAGAAGTTTTGTTGGTTTAAGAAAAACAATATCAAGTATATTGATTACAAAGACCCGGATTTTTTACTTCGATTTGTTGATGAAAACGGTAAAATTATTCCACGCAGATATACCGGAACCAGTTTAAAATATCAGCGAAGAGTAGCATTAGCCATCAAAAAAGCCAGACATCTGGCCATTTTACCTTTTGTTTCAGACTCATTAAAGTAATCAAATCATGGAAATTATTCTCAAACAAGATGTAGAAAACCTCGGATATGCAGGTGATATCGTAAAGGTAAAACCCGGTTATGCACGTAATTATTTGTTTCCTCAAAAAATTGCAGTGCTTGCTACTGAATCAAGCAAAAAAGTTTTAGCTGAAAATAAAAGGCAGGCAGCTCATAAAATTGAAAAAGAAATGAATGCAGCCCGTGATTTGGCAGCTAAATTATCTAAATCAGAAATTAAAATGCCTGTCAGGGTAGGTACAACCGGTAAACTTTTCGGTTCAATAACAACTTTACAAATTTCACGTGCTCTTAAAGAAATGGGTTTTGAAATAGACAGAAAAGATATTTCGATTCTTGATGATGTAAAAGAGCTCGGTAAATTTAAAGTATCTGTAAAGGTATTTAAAGAAATTACTGCTACAATGACAATGAACGTATTCAGGGAAGAAGAAACTGAATAAAGAGTCATTTCATTTTTCAACGACAATAAATAAGTCATAACAATTATCATCTGCCGGTTTCAGGTGATAATCGCTATGGCTTATATCTTTTACTAACTCATTATTGTTGCTGAGTAATTTATTACGGTTGATTCGATTCAGAATGTCATAAGGAATTTGAAGTAAAAAACGAGGTAAAAGGTATTGAAAGTTGAAAATATCAAAACGTGTAATTCGTTTAACCGATTCCTTGTTTTGTAAATAATAGTTGTCAACCTTGTCGTTGCCGTAAACACCAAAAATGTTTATTTTATTGAAATTTCGTTCAAATAATAGCTGAAGTCCACCGACTGTATACTCTCTTATATGCCAGGGATTACGTGTGAGCGACATTTTTTTATTGGGAGTGGTCAGTAAAGCTTTTCCACCCGGTTTTAATACTCTGAAAATTTCTTCAGTAAAGTATTTGTCATTTTTAATATGCTCAATTACCTGAAAACTGACAACAGTATCAATTGAATTGCTTTCAATATCTGATAATGGAGGAATCTTAGTTTGAATAAAATTAAACTCTTCCTTATCTGAAAATTGTTTGACAGGTTCAGAAATAAACTTATCTAATGCAGTATAATTGGTAACACAAGGTAAAAGAGTTTCAATTCCATAGCCCATTCCGCAGCCAATTTCCAGCAAATGACCGGACGCTAATTTAGCTGCTTCGATGTATGCAAAAACACTACGTTCAAAAATAACTTTATCGGATGTTTCATACTGAGAAATCCGTTCTGCTGTCTGAACCATCTTACTAACGATTTACTCCATAAAGGTTTTCAAGTCGTTTAAGCTCTGCTGTTGCTTTTTTATTCAGTTCTTCCTGATTATACCTTTGTGCTAAGTTTTGAATGACCTGAACGGCATAGAATCTTCTTCCTACTTCTTCTTCTGCCAGTTTAAAGAATTTTTTATCCAGCGTTTTGAAATAGTCAAGCATTTCAACGTTAAGTTCAAGTAGTCGTTCGCTCAGTTTTACTCCCTTTTCATTAGCTCCGGCAAGGAAATAAATTTCAATTAATGCTAAAGAATTTAGGTCGTGAGGTACTTTATTTTCCGGTAAAACTTCAAGACATTTATCAATTACTTCAATAGCTTTTTCTTTTTCCTCATTATAAATTAAAGCTCTTCCGAGGGTAGAAAAAATGTTACGATAGTTGTTTGCATGCCTGCGAGTAACACTGCAAATATAAACATCAGGATGATTGATATTGCCCCATTTAAACTTTTTCATTACATTTTCATACATAATGACAGGGTCAACCCTTCCTGATTCGCCCTGAGCAAAACTGCTTTCAATTTCATTTCTTCTGACCGGAACCAGGCGGTATGCCATACCTTCCTGCTGAAAATAATTGGTCAATCCAAGAAATGTTTCAGAACCAGAGGTAATACCAAAATAAATTGGGCGGGCCCAAAGGTTATTTGCCAATATATCGAGTTGAAGTAAATTGTTTTTCATTAAATTGCGTTTGCCGACACTAAAATCAACAACGGGTGTTACCCTTGATAAATATTCATCACGTACTACTTTATATTTAACGATTTCAGCTGTATCAACAAACAATCTCATCAGTGGTGTCGGGTAATAATTTAATGGAGTACCGGCATATGTTCTGAGTTGATATTGAGGATCATCGGTTCCGATAAACCGAAGCATTTCACGTAAATCATAATATATGGTAGTATCAACAAGGCTTGGGTTCTGATAAAAGGGTACAAAATCGCGAATTCCTTCCACTATTTGTTCACGGTTAAAAGAAAATTTAATCGCTGACGAATTGTTTTTCTTTAACTTTAATTGATCGGCATACCAGTCGGTCATTAATAACTGAAGGTTTAATACTCTGACATCATCACGTAAACCTTCAACCTCCTGCGCATACCACAAGGGATAAGTGTCGTTGTCCCCATTTGTAAACAATACAGCATCATCGGTACAAGAATTCAGGTAATTTAAACCATAATCCAAAGAAGTATAGCGATGTGCCCTGCTATGGTCGTCCCATTCCTGAGAAGCCATTAAAACCGGAGCTGCAGCCAAACCAACAACAATAGCTATACCTGCTGCGGGTACCAATTCCATTCGCTTACGTAAATAATCAATGATCATAAATATACCAAATCCGACCCAAATACAGTAAACATAAAAAGAACCAACAAGGGTATAATCCCTTTCACGTGGTTCGAAAGGTGGGGAATTTTGATATACAATCAGCAATATACCTGTTATAAAGAACAAAGCAAAAGTGCTGATAAAATCTCTTTTATTTGATTTGTAATGAAAATAAAGTCCCAGTAAACCAAGTATAAAAGGCAGGAAAAATAGTTTATTGTGAGCTTTATTGATTTTTTGATGATATGGAAGTACCGATTCATCCTGATTCCCTACCAATTTATCGTCAATAAATTTGAGACCACTTATCCAGTTACCTTCCATAAAACCCAGATATCCCTGCATCATAATTTGTTTTCCGTTTCCTTGTTCATCATTCTGCCTGCCAATAAAGTTCCATGCAAAATATCGCCAGTACATAAACCCAATCTGATAACGGAAAAAGAATCTCATATTATCGGCAAAATTTGGGTTTTTCTGCCCTTTTCGCATACCTGACCAACTTTTATAACCATCAATTCTATCTGGTCGTGTGTCGCCCAGGCGAGGAAAAAGAGAATAATGTTCTTTGTCGTAAACTGGTTTTTTCTTGTTTCCGATGGGTTCGTATTTACCATCTTTTTGGATATACATCATTCTGCCATCTTTGTAACCAGTAACCTCTGAGGTGAAATCAGGCCCATAAAATAACGGTCTTTCACCATATTGCTCACGGTTAATATAGGCGAGCATATTGAAAATATTGTCAGGATTACTGTAATCAATAGGAGTATTTGCCAGCGATCTGATAGCAACCATGGTGTAAGTCGAAAATCCTATCATGATAACCACAGTACCTGTTAATGCAATATTTAAGAACAATTTCTTTACCTTGTGAGAATAATAAATTCCGTAGGCCAGACCGGCAAATATCAAAAGAATGAAGAATATCACACCCGACCAGTAAGGCATGCCAAAGCTGTTGACAAACAGTATTTCAAATTTTGATGCAATAGCAGGAATCCATTTAATGATAACTGTATTGATAAATTGTAATATCAGCATACCGATTAAAAAAGTAACAATAATTCCTTTAACAGTAATTTTTTTGTACTTTTTGAAATAAATAATAAATGCTAAAACAGGTAAAGCCAGCAAACTCAAAAGGTGAACTCCGATTGATAAAGACATCAAAAAGAAAATAAGAATAATATATCTGAGATTGCCGGGTTCATCAGCGCGTCTTTCCCATACCAGCATGAGCCAATAAACCATGGCTGTAAAAGTTGACGACATGGCATATACTTCAGCTTCTACCGCTGAAAACCAAAATGTATCGGAAAAAGTAAAAGCAAGGGCACCAACAACACCTGCTCCAAAAACAGAAAGATATTCACCGGTTTGGATATTGTTAATGTCTTTAATGAAAAATTTACGACTTAACAAAGTACTTGTCCAGAACAAAAACATAACTGTTAATGCACTTTCAATACCCGACATGCCATTGACTATTTTGGGTATTGCCTGTGCATTAGGGGCAAAGGCAGTAAAAAGATGGTTAAACATCAGGAAAAACGGAGCCCCTGGAGGGTGAACCACTTCAAGTTTATAGGAACCTGCAATAAATTCTCCGCAATCCCACAATGGAACTGTGGGCTCCATGGTAATTAAATAAACTACTGCTGCTATGAGAAATATTATCCAGCCAATAATGTTGTTAAACAGGTTAAAACGTTTTTCGTTCATGGTTAATTTTCAATTAATTTATAAATGGCTGCAAAGATAAGATTTTAGGTATAATCTGAAAATTTTGCTTATACAATTTTATAAATTTGTGAATAATAAGTAAATAAACTAATCAGATGTTCTGTTAGCTAAAGAGATAATTTTAAATTAATTGAGAATTGAGTCAAAAAGAGTAAGAATAGGAAATAAAAAAGGTCTCTCTGAAATTCATCGGAGAGACCTTTTTAAATAATAAGAAGGAGCTATTTTTTACTGCCTATCATCATCATTTCGTTGACAACTACTTCTGTAACATAGCGTTTTACACCATCTTTGTCGTCCCAGCTACGGCTCGTAAGCTTACCTTCAATGGCTATTTCCTGTCCTTTGTTGAGGTATTTTTCAATGAATTTTGCATTTTTACCCCAGGCTACCAAATTGTGCCATTGTGTTTCGGTTACTTTTTCACCTTCCTTATTAATATATACTTCATTAGTAGCAATATTCAGGCGGGCGACTGTTTTACCATCTCCAAAATTTTTTACTTCAGGTGTGTTACCTACATGACCGATTAATTGTACGCGGTTTCTTAAGTTGTTCATGACATTAAATTTAAACGTTACCAAAATTTTTAATTTGAATCTGAAATTCGGTACAAAGGTAAATATATGAAGATCAGCCGATTCGGTTAATAAACACTTGTATTCGTTTAAGATTCGTTTATTGTCGTTTGTTGTCGGATAAACTGCTGAAATGGCTTAGAAATCAATATAACCGGATTATACTAAGCACCGGTATGTTTGGTATGCATAAAATCATTCTTTGCCTTTTTTGACAAAATAATTGCTTTTATCATCATGATAGCAGCAAGAGGTAGTGAAATTAATGATTTTATTGTTTTCAGCTTATAAAATTTTTTAGGAATAGAAATCAAAATTGTTAAAACTGAGGTTAAAAATGTAATTATCCATAAATAAAAGTATGTGGAAAATGGCTCAATTATTAAATAAATGAGGGATAGGATAAAAGAAAAAGTTAATAAAATGATTCGTGGAGGTAGTGCTGTTGAGAACCCGCGTATAGCCAAACCTTTAAATTTTCGATTTACAAATGCTGGTAAACTTTTGAAGAAGTATTGGCTGAAAAAATAAATTTGAGAATACACCCATCTTATTCTTTGGCGGCTGAAGGCAGATGAATTCTGAATTTTTTCATCAAAAACAATAGCATCATTCAGGTAATCAATCATTAAACCTTTTTTGAGTATCATAAACTCAATTTCCTTATCTTCAAAAGAAGTTTTTGCATTACTTATCAGTTTTTTAAATAATAAGTAAGGAAATGCCATTCCTGAGCCAATTAATGTAGCAGGTAAGCCAAAAACGCGATGTGCTTTTCTGAATAAGTGATTATTAATTTCTTCACTGATTGCATCAAGAACAGCAAAATTTGTATTCAGGTTTTTGGCAGTTCGATGTGTCTGAATAATCTGAGAACCAGATTCAAATGCATCGTTTATTTTTAATAGAAAGTCGCTTTCTGCATGATTATCAGCATCCAGGATTAAACAAATAGTGTATTTGTCATCTTCGATGAATTTCATAGCTTCATTAATTGCTTTAGCTTTCGAGCTTTTCTCAAGATAAAGTTCAATAATATGAGCTGTTGTTTGTTTTAATTGATGAATGGTTTCAGATTGTAAATGGTCTGCAATAATAAAAACATCAAAAAATGTAGCAGGATAATTCAGATTCAGAGCTTTCAGTGTGGTATTCACAATTACATTGTCTTCACGGTAAGCAGGAATTAAAATGGCAATTTTATTGAATTTTGTTGATTTTTGTAATGTTTTGTTTTTATAAAAATTTCCTGCAACAGCAAATACCCAATAATAAATTGCAGCAATCAAAAAATAGATAATTAATAAAATCTGTAAAACATCCAGTTTCAATATGATTATATCCTTTAGCATCAGTTTTTAACTCATTTATTTATAAAACCATAAGCTTTTAACAGACTTGCTTTATTCTCTTTTTCATTTTTAATTGTTAAAATAATCCAGTTTTTAATGAATGAAACAGAATACAAAAATATTAAACCGATGATTATGCGAATGAAATTATAGTGCATTTTAAGAATTTTAATTCTGTTGCGGTTCAGGTAGTATGTTTTCAACGGACTATTTTTACCGGTACTAACCGATTCTTTGTGGTAAACTACCGATTGAGGTTCGTACCAAACTGTAAATCCGGCTTTTTTAATTCTCATTGCCCATTCAAGTTCTTCATAATACAGAAAAAAGTTTTTATCCATGACACCGGCAATTTCTATCGCTTTACGCGAAACCAGCATTGCAGCACCATGAGGGTAAGCTGTCGGTCGGGCAATATTATACTGTCCGGTATCGGTTTTACCATAACCAATAGTTTTGTTTCTCATGGTAAGCTTATTCAAGGGGGTATAACCTGCATACTGAATCGTCTTTTTATCATGAAAAAATATGATTTTAGGACTTAGCATGCCTATTTCGGGCAATCCAACAACTCTATCTACAAGTGGTTTAAGAAAGTCAGGTTCAACCTCTGTGTCGTTATTGATAAACAATAAAAAATCACCTTTTGCCTCTTTTACTGCGAGATTGTTGCCACCAGCAAAACCCAGATTTTCAGCACTGACAATTAAATGGATTTTAGGAAATTCTTCAATGAATTCATTTGGATAGGCTGTGGAACCATTATCAACAACCCAAACCTCAAAATTGGGATATTTTATTGAAAAAATTGACTTAAGAAAATCAAGTGTTACTTTATTTTGCCTGTAGTTTACGGTTATAACTGATATCAGTGGATAATTCATGTCAGGTGTTTTTTAATTCTTTTTCTTTGTCAAACATTTCTTTATCGAGTTCCTGACTCCCAAATAATAAAGCTATGCTGAAATAGCATAAAAATGAAGTAGGAAGCTGACCAATAACATTATTTCCATAGCTTGCAACTGCAACACCGGCCAAGCCGGAAAGCAGTGCTATCATTTGCTGGTTTACAACCGGATGTTTAACTTTATAAAGTATCAGATAGCTGCTCTTTCCCATAACGTAAATAAGCATAAGAACATAAATAGCCAGACCAACTATACCGGTTTCAGCCCAAATCTGAACATACCAACTATCAGTGGCCAGTCGGGCCAGAGGAGAGCCAGGTGAAAATTTTTGTCCCCAATATCCTGCAGAACCGATACCACCTCCAAATGGTTTATCCTTTAAATATTCTTTAAAAAGTCGTTGGTTTTCAAAACGTACCTGAAGAGAGGCATCATTGGGGTCGAAAGCAGTTCTCATTCGATAAATAAAGTAATATGAGCTTCCGATGTGTGTATATTTTAAAAATACAAAAGCCAATACAGTAAAAAAAACAACAATCATTGCTGCCTTGAAATTCTTTTTTAAAAAAACATAAGCCAAAGCTGCAGCATATGGTACAAAAACAGCGCCTCGTGTTCCTGAAATCATCATTCCGTAAAACCCTGAAATAGACATTATTATAAAGAAAATCCTTAGGCTTTTTTTTCTTACAGCTGTTGCCATAATAAATCCCACTACAGCAGCATGTGCCTGTGCAGCGCCAAATTGTCCGGCTTCAGTATAAAATGAAAAAACCCTGAGTTTGTTATTGACAAAATGTGTCAGATAACCAACACTGTTGAACCACATCTGTTCGTATGGATCTAAGCCCACATACAACTGCAAAGTTCCTTTTATTGTTCCTAAAATACTAAAAGAGCCCCACAATACCAAAATGATAATCAGATAGCGATTATTGACTATTAACATCGAAGCAAGTGGAAGTGCAAGTAATAAATAAATGGAAATAGGGCGTACGGCATAAAACCAGGCCTGATAATAAGCAGTATAAGGATTAAAAAGCTGAAATAAGGTGTAAATAAACCAAAATATTGTTATGATTAGTAAATCAATTTTAATTAGTTTGAACTTTTGTTTTATTAGTTTCCCATTTAAAATAAGAACAATATATGATAAAACCAATAGAGCATCCACACTCATCCCCAATTTTGATTCTGTAGTAATATACCGGCTAATTGCAGGAATAAAAAAAGCCACTACTACAAATGTAATTATACTGATTGATGGATTTTGTATCAGAGAAAACAGGTAGTAAATCACAAAAGGAAGCGCAACCATTGTCATGGCAGTTTTAATTTCACTTCTGCTGATGTAATAGGCAGAAAATGCAAGACCAATAAACAACAAAGCAATAAAAGCTGGTGTTTTAAGTTTTTCTATGCCTGTTTTTTGATTAAAACTCATTTATACATATACTTTTTTAATAATTTACTGTAAAAAGCAATACCTTCAGGAAGTATCCTTTTAATTTCAATTCCGGCAGTTTTTTTTGTAAAAAACAATCCTGCCAATGCCCCTACCAATAAAAATAACAATGTGGCAAAAGCTACCAATAATACAGAATTAAAATAAAATACTGCAATCACATCACCTATTATATTGAAAGTTACCATCAGAATAATTTTATAAAAATTCAGATCAGGGCGGTTAAGACTGTCAAGTGCTATACCTGAAAACCGGTCAACCGGAATAATCAGACTAATGAAGATAAAAACTCTGAAAATATTGGCTGCTTCTATATACTCAGCTCCACCAACAATAACCATAATTTCTTCAGCAAGAAAAAATCCTGCAATTAGAATAGGGACAAATAATAAAGTCAATGCTCCGCTATGTACATAAAACTGTTGTCGGAATTCGTTCATTTTGTTTTCAATACTGAGTTTCGACATCAGTGGATAAAAGGTTTGAGATAAACTCCTGAGTGGAATTTCGAGAACTTCCACTGCTTTTAACGGAATACTGAATACTGCTACTGCCTGAGCACCTAAAACCGTACTTAAACCGATGATAAAAGTGTCGGCACTTCGAAGTAAATGAGCTCCCACAAAAGTGGCTGAACTATATTTCCCGAATCTGAATATCTGTTTTACTGTTTGTTTATCTGTGTTTATAATATATTTGCTGCCATCCCAACCTTTAACAATACAAATTATTGAGCTTAATGCATAAATTATAATTTGAGCGACAATAACTGTTTCTATCGACTGAAAATTAAAAATGTAACAAAAAAGGATAAATAAAGTGAAAAAACCAGCTTCAAAAGACCTGATAAACAACATTTTATCAAACTGCAGGCTTGCCTGAAGATAAGCTTGGGAATTGAATGACGATATACTTACAATTACCAAAATCGGATAATAAATGAAAAAGTAATGATAATCGCTTTGAGTTATAGCTTCATTGAAAATAAATCGTAATGATAGCACAACTACTGAAAGAATAACAGCAATTAAGGTATTAATAACCCAATTAGAACCAAGCAGTTTTTTGCTTTCATTATCATTTGCAGCCGACAAAAACCTGACTACCCCCTGTATGGTTAATCCCCCTCTCAACACATCAATAAAACCGTAAGCTGTGATGTAAATTACCCAATGACCGAAAGCATCTCTGTTAAGAAATCGGGCAAGAATCAGAAATCCGGCAAAACCTAAAAATGCAGAAATTAATTGGAGCAGAAATGAGTGAGTATTTTTCTTATATATAATCTTTTTCCAAAACTTGTTCACTATTATCGGGTAATAAGTTTTTTAAGAAAAACACGAAATCTGCTGCGTTTTCGTGGTACTTCACCCAAAATGCTTTCAAGGACATCGGGAGTGGCGCCATTGAGAACAATTTTGGGAGCCATTGGTAATAAAAGTTTCAATGCATCAAGCGATTTTGTATCTGCATCGGACCATGTGCGCTTGGCATTACAGATAAAATATGCCTGATGAAGATTTTTAATAAGGTCGGCAGGAAAATTATTAGTCAATAATGCCGGAAACTCAATTAAAATATAGTCATGGTCGGAATTGATATCCGTATTTTTCAACAAATCTTTAATGCTTTTTGCTTTAGCATAGTTTTTCCCGATATCATAAACAGCAAAATTATCAGGAAAATGACTTTCGGTTGGCTGATAACTTAAGCATAAAATATCAAGTCCGTAATTTAGCATTTTTTCTCCTACACATTTCAGTGTGAAAGATTTTCCTTCTTCCACTCTGTTGCTGAATATTCCGGTAATATTTGGTTTTATATTTCCTGAAGCTGTTTTACTCAGGTTGATTTCCTGAATAATTAAATCAGAAATACGGTCTTTAATGATGTTATACTGAATCTTACTTTTTCTTTTCGGGAAAAAAGGGAAAACTCCAGCAATATCTAACTTTGAATGTTTTTTTATTCTCTCTGTATTTTTAATACTGTTGTCAAAAAAGTCAACAAAAACCAATATTAAATAAATACTGAACATACCGAAAAGAAAGGCAGCTACTACCAGAAAACGTCTTTTAATACTTTTAGGGCTGAGTGGATAAAATGGATAGTCAATTACTTTTACATTGGATGAAAACTCAATGTCTTGTTGTTTTAATTTTCCTTCATTCAAGCTTTTGAGCAAGGTCAGATACTCTTGTTCGGCAACACTAATTTCTCTTTCGATTCGTTTCAACTGGGCACCAAGAGGAGCAAAAGTTTCGTAGTTTTTATCAAAAGTGGCAATTCGGGCTGTATAAACACTAATTTTAGCTTTACTTTCTTCATAACGGATTACATTATCGAGCCATTGATTGAGCAGGTCTTTGGCAGGCATTCCTTCTTCTGTATTACTTAACTTGTACCATTCATCAATAGCTTTCTGAAGTTCTGTTTTCAGTTTTTCAACTTTTATTTTCAAACTTTGCAATTCTAATTCCTGCTGTGCTGTTTTTTCAGATTCTGTTTCAAGATAGGCTATTCGTGATGTTGCTTTAGCCAAATCGTCTCTTTTTTGTATGATTTCGCTGTTTTTAAGATTTATTTTGGATTGATTCAACATCTTTTTTTCAAGCTTATCAATGGCTGCCTGAGCCGATACCATATTCATTCTTTCATCCTGATAGGCACTTTCTAATTCTTCTTTTTTTGCAGCAATATTTTTGGTTTGTTCATCATAGTTGATGATGTTGTTTTCTTTGTTAAATTTTAATAAATCATCTTCAGCTTTTTGTAATCGTTGACGGGCTCTTTCTACTTCATCCGAAAAATAGCCAACAACTTCACTCGATTGATTTTCTTTAATCTGCTTGAAATTTTTTATTAAAATTTTGCTTAAAATAATCAAGGTATATTGACAAATCCCCGGGTCGTCTGATTCATAAGATATCTCAATAAGATCGCTTGATTCAATTCGTTCAACAAATATTTTATTTAATGCTTCTATACTATAATGTTTGTAGGTATAGTTTAGCAAACCATAAATAAAATTGGTGTCATTTTTTGATTTATAATTGTAAAGATTTCTTAATGTTTGCTCTAATTCAGGAGAATTATCAAAATCTTTGTCCAATCTTTTTTCTAAAGCCGACTGACCTACCACCTCTTCATTTCCGGTCTGAATGCTGATTTTTTCAATCGTTTTTTCCGGTTCATCTTTTTTATCAACAATCAGTTTCTGACCATTATTCAAAGTTCTTTCGTGAAGGGAATTCCATTGTATCAGGTCTTTTACTGAAATGTTAAATTTTAATGCTATGCTTTCAAGTGTTTCACCATCACTTACACTATAATAAATATTATTTCCTTCGGTAGATGTTTTTTCAGTGGATATTGATGTTTCAGCTGGAATTAAACGCTGACTGACCAGTAATTTTTGACCTGGTTTAATGTTAAAATCTTTAAGGTTGTTGAGTTTTAGCAAATTGTCAATGTTGATATTGTTTTTTTTTGCTATTGAATAAACAGTTTCGTCAGGTTGAACGATATGATAAACCGGACTATATTCAACTGGTTTGGATTTCTGTGTTGTTTGAGAATTTGTATCAGCAATGCTTGTATCAGTTGTAATATTTTCAGAGTTAACATCTTTGACAACCAATGATTTTACATCATCAGGAATCATTTTCATAATATCTGAATAATTTTTTTCGCTGATAAATTTCGGATCAGCTTTGTCAAGTAGCAAATGTTTGGCTAATAATCGTAATGAAACTTCTTCCAGGGTTTCTCTAGATTTAATTATGCTGATTAAGTTGTCAAAAGCATTATTCATCCCATAATAGTCCATAAAAGCAGGTTTGTTCGGGTCGAGGCTTTGAGCGGTTCCTAAGCCTGTGTAAACTTTCGCTTTCGACTCATAGGTTTTAGGTACATTTCCTGTTAAAAAATATACTAAAACAGCTAAAAAAACAGCAGAGAGAAAGAGCAACCAGAAATTGCGTGTAAAAATTCGTATCAGATGCAGTACATTCATGTTGCTTATTTAATGAGTGGGAATGTCATACCAACCAGTTCCTGAAGCAGAAGATAAGCGGTATTTAATTCAGATTTGGCTTTTTCGTATTCAACTAAAGAGTTGTAGTAAATATCGGTTACTCTGGATAACTCTTCAACAGTAGCTTGTCCGTTTAAAAATTGCTTTTCAATAAGTTGCATCTACACTTCACACGACTGACGGTTTTTGTTCAGAATGTTCAGCAACGATTGATTTAATACTACCAGATTGTATTGGCTGATAACCAGATTTCTGATTTCAATAATTTTTTGTTCTTTAACTGCCTTGGCCTCTTCAAGTTCGAGCCTTGCTATTTCAATATTTGATTTTCGGGTTAATGCATCCGAAAGTGGTAGTCGAAAATAAACACCTGCTCCGTATCTGGTTTCAGCTTGAGTAGATATTGATGTGGTGCCTGCATTTGGATTCATGGTCATGTGATCCCATGTTCCGTATATTACATCACCTGAAAAGCCAATATTTTTGACCAGTCTTGTTTGGCAATTCTTAATTTAAACTGTTGTTTTATTATTTCAGCATTCTGGTATTTCAGGTAAGGCGATTTAATAAGTGCTGAATCAATTAGTACCTGCAACGGTGGTAAATTACTTACTAAGTTGTCAGCATTGTTGTCTTGAGCATTCAAAACTGAACTGCCTAATAAAAGCAGAAAAAGGCCGGCTATTTTGAGGAAACAGTTCTTCATGACTAATTATTTTTTATCTGCAATAAAGCAGGTAGTGTTTTGAGAATAATTTTTATGTCTTTACTGAAAGAATAGTTTTTTGCGTAATAATTATCAATCATTTTGCGGTTAAAATTTGTGTCTTCAGTAGTGTTTTAAAGCATTACCTGCCACATACCGGTAATTCCGGCTGGTCCTAGAAAACGTTCACTCCATTGGTCGCTGGTCAGCATTTCTGCTTCGTAAAGTGGCAATGGACGATTACCAACAATTGACATATCTCCCTTCAGCACATTAAACAATTGAGGCAATTCGTCTATACTGGTTTTTCGAATAAATTTACCTATACGAGTTACACGAGGGTCATCAGCAAATTTTTTAAATGTGCTTTCTATTTTTGCTTTTTTGCGTTTGAGATATAAGTTTTCACAAATGGTTTCACCATGAATATATAATAATGGGGAACAGTAGCCTCCTGTTTTAGTACAATCAGTACAAATTTCCAATTTATCGTCTGCTTTGTAAACATTTTTACTTTCCAGTTCTTTCACTTTAGTGTCGGCTTTTGTTCGCATCGAACGGAATTTATAAAAATAAAACACATTATAGCCGCTACCAACACGTTTTGATTTATAAATAATCGGGCCTTTTGACCCAATTTTTATCATAACTGCAACAAACAACAACAAAGGAGAAAGTAAAATGATTGCCATTAATGAACTGCTGAAGTCAAAAAATCGTTTCGAAAAAGGAATTTTAACTTTAAAAGGAATTTCTTCAAAATTGGCCGGTTTAGGTTTATAATTCAGGTATTTATTTAAATAAAAAACCCGTGTATGAAATTTCTCAACTTTAAAATTGCCTGAATACAAATCATCAACTTTAAGCTCTCGTGCCAACTGTTTGTTTGGTTGATTCTTCATTGAATCATAAAGGATGAAGGGAATATTGTAAAAAAATGAATCGGCAATAACTTTTTTATAAAAATCGAAACCCGACAAACCCTGGAAATTTACATCACATAAAATAGCATCAGGCCTGACAAAAATATTTTTTAATTCCTTTAATCTGTTAATGGTAGTTATTACATTTTCAAATACTTCAAATCCAATTAAATCATCTCTGCTTTTGAGTTCTTCGATAATTACGGGAGAACATCCTGCATATATAATGTGATATTTCGGACGATTATTGCTCATTAAATTATTTCTTCTTCTAAAATCAGTTTTATTAAAACCATTAGTTCTTCAGGATTAAATGGCTTTGTGATGAAGTTTTTAACTCTCATCTTATAAAATTTTATTCTTGTAGCACTTTCTTCCTCACCTGAAAGCATTAGTAAAGGAATATGGTTGAATAAACCACTGGAGTAAATATTTTCAACAAATTCATAACCATTCATGTTGGGCATTTGAATATCGCAGATAATTAAATCGGGGTTATTGCCATCCTGTAACCATTTTAATGCTTCCAGCCCATCATGTAGGGTTGTAACTTCATAATGTTTGCCCAGATAAACCTGAAGAAGTTTTCGTATTGTTATTTCGTCATCTATTGCTAATATTTTTTTCATATTCTTCCAGTATTACTTTTCTGTTCAATTCCCATTGCCAGGCTGTTCTGACCATAGCTTCGAGTTTGTATATTGTTTTCCAACCCAGGTATTTCATTGCTTTATTGGAATCAGCATATATTTTTGTGATATCTCCTGCTCTTCGTTCTCCGATTTTGAAGTTCACTTTAACATCATTTACTGCCTCAAAAGTACGAATAATTTCTAATACACTGTAACCTTTTTCAGAGCCTAAATTGAAAACATGAAATTTATCAGAGCCGGAGTATTTATTTAAAAATTCAAATGCTTTAATATGGGCAATGGCTAAATCGCTTACATGAAAATAATCGCGAATTGCAGTTCCGTCAGGGGTTGGATAATCGTCTCCGTAAACAGTCATATAATCAAGACTGCCCGATGCACTTCGGGTTACAGCAGGAAATAAACTTTTGGGCTCCTGCAAAGGCAATTCACCTAATAAACCTGAGTGATGTGCACCGGCAGGGTTAAAATAGCGGAGCGAAACAACTTTAATGTTGGATATTTTACAAAAATCGGTAAGAATTTCTTCAGCAATTTGTTTGGTATTACCATATGGCGATTCTGCTTTTACAATCGGAGCATCTTCACTGATAGGAGAAGTAAGTGGCTCGCCATAAACCGTACAGGAAGATGAAAAAATGATGTTTTCAATTTTACAGATTTCCATTCCTTCCAGAATATTAATGAGCGACATTAGGTTGTTTTCATAATATATCAATGGTTTTTCGACCGATTCACCTACAGCTTTCATCGCAGCAAAGTGAATAATACCATCAATATCCTGGTTTGATCGAAAAAAATCCAGTGTAGCTGTCTTATCCTTTAAATCAATCTGAAAGAATTCAGGTAAAACACCAGTAAGCTTTTCAATTTGCTGTGGGATGAATGAATAAGAATTAGAAAGATTGTCAATAATAATCACTTTATAGCCTGCTGAAATAAGCTCAGCACAGGTGTGAGAGCCTATATAACCACATCCTCCAGTGACTAAAATCCTTTTCATTTTCAGATTTAATGGTGAAATAAAAATAAAAATTTTGACTTCAAAGATAAACCTTTGTGTTAATTAATCTGTTTAATTTTGAATTAGTACCTTTCTGATGCTAAATATCATTTATTTATTTTGACTTACAGTAATTCGTTTTGGGAAATTGATTATTTATTAGTCCTGAGATTGACTTTTTTGCTGTTTTGCTATCTTTGAATAATTGAACAATGAGTTATTAAACCTTTGAATCGAAGAAAAGAACCTTTTTTTTATTTCAGGTATTAATAATAGTAAAGTTATAATAAGGTAGAAATGGAAGTTTTAAAAGATAATAATTTTATATACCGATTTGTAAAAACCGCAGAAAAAAATGCCGACACTGACGCAATTGTATTTAATAACCGGCATATTTCGTACTTTGAGTTGATTTCCAAATCAGATAAAATTGCTTCATATCTCAGCAAAATGATTTCAGATAAAAATCAAATTGTTGGAGTAAAGATGGAACGTGGACCTGAATCAATTATAGCAATTGCAGGTATTTTAAGGGCCGGTCATGCTTATCTGCCATTAGACTCAGTTTATCCTGAAAAAAGACTTAAGTATATGATCCAGCAGTCGGGATGCCTTCACATTGTTTTTTCAGGAGCAAAAATATTGCATATCGAAAATGTTGAATTTTATGATTATAATCTGATACAAGATGAAGATAAAAACGAATTTGAAACAATTTATTCCGACAAAAATGATATAGTTTATACACTTTTTACTTCCGGCTCAACCGGAGAACCAAAAGGTGTATTAATGCCTTACAAGGCGATGAATAATCTGCTTAATTGGCAGGAAAAACAATCTTCTGCCGGTATTTCAACCAAAACTCTTCAGTTTGCTCCTTTTAGTTTCGATGTTTCTTTTCAGGAGATATTTTCAACTTTATGTAGCGGTGGAACTTTGGTAATAGCCTCAGAAGAGGAGCGAAAAAATCCTGAATTATTGCTAAAACTAATTCGGAATGAAAAAATAGAAAGAATTATCCTGCCCAATATCGCATTACAGGTTTTTGCAGCCGAAGTGTTCAAAGAAAATGTTTATTTACCTGAATTAAAAGAAATTATTACCTCAGGTGAACAATTGAAAATTACTCAGAAAATTAAAGACCTTATTCGGTTAACAAAAGCAGATTTAATAAATCAGTATGGGCCTACAGAAAGTCATGTGATAACTTCTCACCGGTTAAATCGGGATGATATTTCGCAGTGGCCGGATTTACCACCTATCGGCAAACCAATTGATAATTGCAAAGTTTATTTGTTGGATAAGAATATGATAGAGGTGATGCCAGGAACTGAAGCTGAAATGTATCTGGCAGGTGAAGCTCTCGCAATTTCTTATGTCAACAGACCTGATCTGACTGATGAAAAATTTATTGCGAATCCGAATAATCCCGATGAAAAGCTTTATAAAAGCGGAGATATCGGCAAAATAAATAAAAATGGTGATTTTGAATTTATTGGAAGAAAAGACGAGCAGGTAAAAATCAGAGGATACCGAATTGAACTTTCTGAAATTGAGATTCAACTGGCAATGATTGAAGGTATTTCAGAAGCCGCAGTAATGGCTAATACCTCTGCTTCAGGAAATATATTTTTAATTGCCTATCTGCTGACCAGCCGAGAGGTACTGCTTCATGAAATTAAAGCTCATTTAGCCCAGCAATTACCTGAATTTATGTTGCCTTCATTTTATGTTTTTGTTGACCATTTTCCCAAAACAAATTCAGGAAAACTCGATAAAAAATCCTTACCCAAGCCGGTAAATGTTCGCAATTTGCCCGATAAAATACTTACTCTGGCCATTACATCCATTCAAACACAATTACATGACTTGTGGAAAGACATGCTGATGCTGAATGAATTGGGAATTGATGATAATGTGTTTGATTTAGGTGCAAACTCCATCATTTGTATTCAAACATCTGCATTAATTGAAGAAATTACAGGGAAAAAATTGCCTGTTGTAAAAATTTATCAATACCCGACCATTCGTCAGATGGCTGAGTATTTAGATGATTATAAGCATGAAAAGAAAGTTGCAGAAACTGATAAAGCAAAACCTGAATACGAAGGTGGTAGCATTGCAATTATCGGAATGGCATTACGTTTTCCGGGGGCTTCGGATCAATTCAGTTTTTGGGACAATTTAGTTAATGGTAGAGAGTCTATTACTTTTTTTAATGATGAAGAACTGGATGCTTCGATAGATTCAATTCTGAAAAAAAATCCTGATTATGTAAAAGCCAAAGGCATTATTGATGATGCTGAGTGTTTTGATGCTTCATTTTTTGGAATTAATCCGCAGTTGGCTAAAGCAATGGACCCACAGCAACGTAAATTTCTTGAACTGGCATGGGAATGTCTTGAAGATGCTGGCTATTCAGGTTCAGACAATGATATTAATGTTGGTGTTTTTGCCGGAAGTGGCAATAATACTTATTTTAGCAATAATGTATTTTTAAATAAACAGTTTATTGAGCAGGTGGGTGATTTTCAGGTAATGACTGCCAACGAAAAAGATTATATAGCCACCAGGGTTTCGTACTTGTTGAACTTAACCGGACCATCAATCAGTGTTTATACGGCTTGTTCAACATCTTTAACGGCTGTAATTCAGGCATGTCAGAGTTTACGAAATCATCAATGCGATATGGCTCTTGCAGGAGGTAGTGCGATAACCTCACCTGTAAAAAGTGGCTATTTATACAATGAAGGAAGTATGTTGTCGAAAGACGGTCATTGTCGCCCCTTTGATGTAGGTGCCAATGGTACACCTTTTTCAGACGGAGCCGGAATAGTTATGCTAAAGCGGCTTGAAGATGCCATAGCCGACAAAGATCAGATTTATGCTGTTGTCAAAGGTACCGGTATTAATAATGATGGCAGCGATAAGGCAAGTTTTACAGCTCCGGGTATTGAGGGTCAGAGTAAAGCCCTTAAAATGGCTATTGATGATGCAGGCATTGAACCAGCGACAGTATCTTATATTGAAGCACATGGTACTGCTACACCTATAGGTGATCCGATTGAAATTGAAGCTATTAATCTGGCTTATCCTAATATCAATGAACATAAGGCACGACTGATAGGTTCTGTAAAAAGTAATTTCGGACATCTGACAGCAGCTGCCGGTATTGCAGGCCTGATAAAAGTTTCGCTTGCATTGAAAAATAAAACTTTGCCTCCAACCATCAATTTCAATAAACCCAACCCGAATCTGAACCTGATTGAAGGTAATTTGCAGGTATGTAAGCAATTAACACCCTAGCAAAACGATAATACTCCTTTACGTGCCGGCATCAGTTCTTTTGGTGTGGGAGGTACCAATGTTCATGTGATTCTGGAAGATACTGTGCAGACTCAGAGTACTGAAGATGAGAAACCTCAAATTCTGCTGTTTTCAGCTAAATCGGAAGAGTCGTTAAATCAATATTATAATCAGTTCTCAAACTTTTTAGAAAAAAAACGGGATTTTTCATTGGCAGATGCAGCATATACTTTAGCAATGAAAAGAAAACATTTCTTTTACCGGAAATTTTGTTTGAGCAATGTTTCTGATAGCAACATCATCTCAGAACAGAATTTTTGCGGAAATGGAGTGTATAACGGAAAAAAATACGAAGTAATTTTCATGTTCCCCGGTCAGGGAAGCCAATATGCAGGAATGTATGCAGAACTCTATCAAAATGATAAGTTTTTTTCATTTCAGTTCGATGAATGCATTTCTATATATACCAGAATAAATCCTTCAGTTGATCTGAAAAGCATAATATTTAATACAGAAGACAATGAAACACTGAGAAAAACTGAGTATGCTCAACCGGCACTCTTTATTGGAGAATATTGTATTGCTCAAACACTGATGCATTACGGAATAATGCCAGATGCTCTGATTGGTCATAGTGTAGGTGAATTTGTAGCTGCATGCCTGGCAGGAGTATTTTCTCTTGAAGATGCAATAAAAATGATTTCTGCCAGAGCTTCGATGATGCAAAAAATGCCTCAAGGTGTAATGCTCTCGGTCAGAATGAATAGTAAAGATGCTATTAATTACGTAAATGATAATATTTCCCTGGCAGCTGTAAATACTGATGATTTGTTTGTATTGTCGGGTAAAAATGAAGATATTGAGCATTTGCAAAAGCAATTGGATAAACTTGACATAAAGAATTCTGTTCTTCAAACTTCTCATGCTTTTCATTCGTACATGATGGATGATGTTTTACCTGAATTCGAAAAAGTAGTTGAAAAAATTAAACTGAATATTCCACGTATTCCGGTAATGTCAACAGTTACTGCAGCTTGGCTACCCGATTATCTGGCAGTTGATAAAAAATACTGGGTAAATCATTTGAGGGTAACTGTTCGTTTTGGTGATTCTGTAAAGGCGTTAAATACTGATAAAAATAAACTATTTATTGAAACCGGACCAAAGAATATTTTAAGCATACTTGCCCGTCAGCAAATTTCAGATTTTAATGTGCCTGTTTTTGTTTCAGCTCCTGATAAACACGAGTACCTTAACTTCTTAAAACTGTTTGGTCATTTATGGTTACATGGTTTGGAGTCCAATTGGAGTGTTTTATTGAATGAAGACCAAAGACAAATCATTTCTTTACCTCCTTATGCTTTTGAAAAAAAGCCATACTGGCTCGATGCAATTTCAGCTAAAATGGCACTTGAGTTATCAGAAAACACTATTTTGCCTGAAAATTCAACAATTCAAGCAGATGATGTAAAGCATTATGAGAAATCAATAGAGGAAATTATCCGTGAAATTTTGGAAGATTCATCAGGTATAAGCCTTAAAGGAATTAATAGCAATGCTACTTTCATTGATATTGGCCTTGATTCTTTGTTTTTAACCCAAGTTGCTTTAAGTATTCAGAAAAAAACCGGTGTAAAAGTAACATTCCGACAACTTAACGAAGAACTGAACAGTATTGCCGCCTTATCAGATTACATTGAACAAAATATTTCAGTCGAAATTCAATCAAAACTGACAATAGAAACTGATAAACCGGAATTCAATAATTTGTCTGATATCATTCAGAAACTCAAGCTCTCAGACGGTGATGATTATAAAAACATAGCCGAAAAAGTGGCAGAATTTATTGAGAATCAAAAAACAAATAAAACTAATTATCAGGCAGAGAGCAAACCATTTGGTGCAATTGCACGAATTGAAACCAAAAAAGAAGAAATATTAAATCCTGAAATTGAAAATTTCCTTAAAAACTTTATTGAAAAATACAACAAAAGAACATTAAATTCGAAATTATACACTCAAAAATATCGCAATCAACTTGCCGACCCCAGGGTTGTTACCGGATTTAAGCCCTACAACAAAGAAATTACCTATCAGATAGTTGTAAAAAAATCAAAAGGCTGCTATTTGTGGGATTTGGATGGAAATAAATATATAGACATATTAAATGGTTTCGGGTCGAATTTTTTTGGTTATGCAAACAAAACCATTAACAGAGAAATTAAAAAAGTACTAAAAAGTGGTTATGAAATTGGCCCTCAGCATTATTTAACAGGCGAAGTGGTTAAACTGATATGTGAATTAACCGGACAGGAAAGGGCAGCCCTTTGCAATACCGGTTCTGAAGCTGTATTGGGTCTTATCCGAATTGCACGTACCATCACCGGCAAATCAAAAATAGTGATGTTTAATGGTTCATATCATGGCATCAACGATGAAGTAATTGTCAGGGGAGGAGCTAATCTGAAATCCTATCCTGCAGCACCGGGTGTTCCTCACGAGGCAGTACAAAATGCTCTTGTACTTGATTATGGCGATGCTAATGCTCTTGAAATTATAGAGAAAAATGCGGATGAAATAGCAGCTGTTCTGGTTGAGCCTGTTCAAAGCAGACGACCTGAATTTCGACCTTATGAATTTTTAAAAGAACTTAGAAATGTTACTGCTAAAAATGAGATAGTTTATATCTTTGATGAAGTTATCACCGGTTTTCGAATGCATCAGGCTGGCATTCAAGGTATTATTGGAATCCAAGCCGACCTGACTTCCTATGGAAAAGTTCCCGGAGGCGGATTGCCAATTGGTATTATGGCAGGAAAATCTCAATTTATGGATACTTTAGATGGTGGTTTCTGGCAATATGGTGATTTATCGAAACCTGAAAGCGGTGTAACTTATTTTGCAGGTACATTTGTCAGACATCCTTTAGCTCTGGCATCGTCTTTAGCAGCTTTAAATTATCTCAAAAATGAAGGTAACTCTTTGCAGGATAAACTTAACCGTATGTGTGAGGCGATGGTTGATGAAATGAATTTTATTGCTGAAAAACATGATGCTCCTGTTGTTGTCAAAGGTTTTGGTTCTTTGTTCAGAATAACATTTACACGTGACATACCATTTACTGAATTGTTGTTTCCGTTAATGAGATATAATGGAATTCATGTACTTGAAAATTTTCCTTGCTTTTTAACTCTGGCTCATTCGTCACAAGATGTTAAAGAAATAATTACTGTTTTTGAAAAATGCCTGATTGAACTGAAATCAGCAAAAGTATTCGAAGCTAAAAGCATTGACAGAAATATTTTAGGTTTACCACCAGTTGAAGGAGCCCGACTTGGAAAAGACCCGGAAGGAAATCCGGGATGGTATATCCCCGATCCGGAGAGGCCTGGCAAATACCTGAAGATTACATAAAAAAAACCCTGCCACTGACGTAGCAGGGTAAAAACACAATATGAAAAAACTACTCCTCTCAGGGTGCAAAATTATATTAAGCCGATTCAATCGTGCAAATAAATTTTGAAAAAAAAGTGCTTTTGTTAAGTCTTTGGAAATTAACAAAATACAAATGATAAAGTGAAAACGGAAAATCAATTGAGTAAGATTTTACTTTACTAATTGTTCATTTTATAGAAAGCAATATTATTCGTGGAAAACTTAAAAATTAGAAATCAATTCTTTTTGCATAAAATTGCAAGTTCAAAAAAAAGTGTAAATTGAAAGCTAGAAAAGGTTATCAATCAGTAGATTACAACCCATTTGAATCCACTACGGCCGGCAAGCAGATAAAGCTTACCGAATCGCAGAAAGAAGTATGGTATTCTACTCTTTTGGGTAATGATGCAAACTGTGCTTACAACGAATGTATTGGCTTACACTTACATGGCGAGTTAAAGATAGAATTATTTAAAGAAGCATTTTCCAAAACAGTTAAGCGTCATCAATCTTTACGATCCTGTATAGAAAAAGATGGGCAATACATGGAAGTGTTTGAGCATGTCAGTTTTGAGGTGATAGAAAAAGACTTCAGTAAATCAGGAGTTACTGAATTAGAAAGCAGGATTAAAAAATACATTGAAGAAATTGTACTGATACCTTTTGATTTGTCGCAATTGCCTTTATTTTCTGCTACTTTAATTAAATGCAGTGATACACATCATTTGTTTATATTCAAAATTCACCACATCATTTGTGATGGCTGGTCTTTGGGAGTAATTTTAAAAGATATTTCCCGCTTTTACAATCAGGAGGATTTATCGCTATCTTCTGAACTGTTTTCAACCTATGCTGAAGAGCTCAATAAATTTAATGAAACTTCAGAATATCGAAAAACAGAAGATTACTGGATACAACAATACAAGGAACTTGTTCCGTTAATAAACTTGCCAATTGATTTTCAGAGAGGTAAAATACGCAGTTTTAAAAGCACCAGATATGATATTGAATTGCCTGATCATTTGTATGAAACACTGAAAACAATGTCGGCAAAACATCAGGTTAGTTTTGTTAATACTTTACTGGCTGTTTTTGAAATATTTATTCATAAAATCAGCCGCCATGAACAAATTGTAACAGGTGTTCCTAATGCAGGTCAGGCTGAATCAGGAATGTATGAATTGGTAGGACATTGTGTGAATTTATTGCCATTAAAAGCTGAAATTGACCAGAATATAAATTTTTCAACCTATCTTGCTCAAAGAAAACAATATCTTTTAGATGCATATGAAAATCAAAAACTGACCTTTGGCAGTTTGCTGAAAAAAATACCTGTTGAAAGAGATTCAGCCCGAATACCCCTTATTCCTGTTGTATTTAATGTTGATATGGGACTCGATCAGGGAGTGAAGTTTAACGGCCTTGAGCACCTTTTGGTCAGTAATCCGCGTAAATGTGAAAATTTTGAGCTTTTCTTAAATGTAACAGGTAGTGAAAATAAAATTATTCTGGAGTTTTCATATAATATTTCTTTATTTCAAGCGGAAACAATCAAAAGATGGTCAGAAGAGTTTATAGAACTGATTGAAAATATTTGTAACAAGCCTGAATCAGCTATTAAAGATTTAAACATTATAACTGTTTCTGAGAAAAAACTATTAGACGAATGGTCTGGTTTCAGAAAAATAACTCCTGTTTCAACCAATGTTGTTAAGTGTTTTGATAAAATAGTTTCAAAGTTCCCTGACAAAAATGCTCTGATTTATCAAAATGAAAGAATTAAATACAGTCAGTTAGATCAGATTTCAAATAAAATTTCAAATTACCTGCTCTCTACCGGTATTAAACAAGGTTCTCATATAGCAGTTTGTCTTCATTCTTCACCGGAATTTATTTATTCTGTTTTAGCTATATTAAAATCAGCTTGTTGCTTTATACCCATTGATCCTGAAATTCCCGAAGAAAGAATTCGTTTTATACTTGAAGAAAGTAATGTCAATATTATTATCAAAGAAAGTTACTGGCATCCTTCATTTTTGCAGGATATTTCTTTTCTGGAATTCAATATTGATGAAACAGAAAAATTTGAAAATTTGCCTTCTGACAGAACTCATATTGCCATTAAACCCGATACTGCTGCTTACATTATGTACACTTCAGGTTCTGTCGGAGAGCCAAAAGGTGTTTGTGTGCCACATAAAGCCATTGTCAGATTGTGTAAAAACAGTAATTTTATTGAATATTCTGACAAATTAAGGTTTTTACAATTGTCAAATGTGGGTTTTGATGCTTCTACATTTGAAATTTGGGGCAGTTTACTGAATGGTGCCGAACTGGTTTTAATGCCTTATATCAGACCAACTTTATCTCAGATTGCAGAAGTTATCACTGAAAATAAAATTGATGTTTTGTGGTTGACATCCGGTCTTTTTACTTTAATGGTAGATTCAGAATCGAATTCTTTAAAATCGCTGAAGTATTTATTGTCGGGAGGCGATGTGCTATCGGTTCCGCATGTTATTCAGGCAATGGGAATTTTAGGTCCCGGAAAAATTATTAATGGATACGGCCCAACTGAAAACACTACTTTTACTACTACTTATAAGTTGTTTGACATGACCGGTATAAAACGTAGTGTTCCGATTGGTCAGCCGGTTTCAAATACTTATGTCTATATTCTGGACGACAATCTGAAGCATGTTCCTATTGGTATCGAAGGTCAATTATATACTGGTGGTGAAGGTTTGGCCCTCAGATATCATAATAAAGAAGCACTAAGTAAGGAGAAGTTTATTAAAGATCCATATGATGTTAGTGGTAAAAGTATTATTTATAAAACAGGTGATATTGTCAGGTGGAACAATTCAGGAGAAATTGAATTTATCGGGAGAGACGATAATCAAATAAAAATTCGTGGCTTCAGGGTTGAAATTAACGAAATTGAGAGGGTAATTCGCGATTATAAAGGTATAAAAGAGTGCGCTGTTATTGTTAAAGGAGATAATGCCATCAACAAAAATCTGGTTGCTTATGTAGTTTACAGATCAGAAGTTTTTAACAACAACGATCTTTTGAGTTATCTGGAATCTCTATTACCTGATTACATGATACCTTCTCAATTTATCAGTGTGGATAAACTTGCACTTAATGAACAAGGAAAAATTGACAGAAATGATTTGCTGAATATAAAAACTGAAATTAAAGACAGTAATGTAGATTATTTTGCACCAATCAGTGAAACAGAAAAGTTTATTTCTTCAATTTGGCAAAATGTATTGCTAAGAGAAAATATCAGTGTAAATTCAAACTTTTTCAAAATCGGGGGTCATTCTTTGGCTGCCATACAAATTTTGGCAGAAATTGAAAAGAAATATAGTATCAGTTTGCCCTTATCAGTATTTTTTGAACACACTACAATCAGTAGTTTAGCAAAAGTTGTTAGTTCAAAAGCAGGAAGTATTACACAACAATCGTTGGTAACAATAAATGACAATGGTAATAAAATACCTTTGTTTGTAGTGCATGGTGCCGGTTTGCATGTTTTCTTGTTTAATACGCTGCGAACAAAAATGTCAGCCGATCAACCCATTTATGCCTTACAGGCAAGAAATCAGAATAATAAAAAATCAATATTTAATATAGAGGAAACTGCCAGTTTTTATATTACCGAAATAATGAAGGTACATCCAACAGGACCTTATGCTCTTTCAGGTTATAGTTTAGGTGGCTATATTGCTCTTGAGATGACAAAACAACTCCAAACAATGGGTAAAAAAGTTGTTTTTCTGGGCATGTTCGATACAGATGCATATATCCATAAACGCTACTTTGTACCTGAGAATAGTAAAAAAAATAAACTTATTAAGTTAAATGCAACTCACCGATTAAATCAGGCTATATTTTATTTTAAAGGTTTTTGTAAAAATCCATCATCATTTTTGACTCAAAAATGGCGGACAATGATTCAGAAAATCAAAAACAAATTATTGTTTGGGAAACTACCAGATAATAATCAGGAAGATGATCTGATGAAGTATAATCCTTTGGTTGAGTATTTAAATATGAATGCATTAAAAAATTATTATCTGAGCTCTTTTAATGCAGATTTAGACATTTTTAAAGCAACTGAAAAGCAGTATTATATTGAAGATTTTGAGTATTATGGCTGGAAAAATTATGTAAAGGGCAATATCAGGATTTACGATATTCCGGGTAGTCACAGCGATATGTTTAATCCACCCAATGTTGATGTTTTTGCTAAACTTTTACAAAAAAGACTGGATGAAATAAACAGTAATGTTAAACCCGAATAAATAAATATGTATAAGCTGCATATTTTTCAAAATCAATCGGTGGAATTTAAAACTGACTTTAATTTCAGTCACTTGAATTCATTGGGTTTATCAGTTTTTGTTTTTTTACAGAAAAGCTTAACAAATACTGAAAAATTGACATATTACCTCGATGAAGCCGAATTAAATCGTTATCAGCAATTTTATTATGCGAAAGATAAAAATAATTTCCTGTTAGGAAGGTTTTGTGTCAAAACTGTTGTTCATCATTTATTTCAAATACCAATTCGTGATATTCAGATTTATCAGAAAGACATACATTCAAAGCCTGAAGTCAGGGGTTTATATAAACCATTTTTTTTTAATATTACTCATACAGCCGATGTTGTGGCAATAGCTTTTTCCTCAGAATCTCCAACTGGAATTGATATTGAATCAATTAGCAGTGTGAAAGCTTTCGATTTAGTAGTTAATTCGTATTTTACTCAGAATGAAGCCAATAAAATTAAAAGCGCTGTTTCACCTGAAAAAACTTTTAAGCAATTCTGGACTAGAAAGGAAGCAGTTGTTAAGTTGTTAGGTGGTCAATTGCTTGACCAGATAAAATCTTTTGATGTGGCTGAAAGTGAGTTTATTTTTGATGAGCCATTGTATTCTGAGCAGCCTGAAAATATTTACCTGTACTGTTTTGAACATGAAAATGAGGTAACAGGTAGTATTGCAGCAGAAAGTCAGCATATAAAACCTGAATTTTATTTTATCAATCAGGCTCAGATTGATAAGTGGACTATTTAATTATAAACCGGGTTTTCCAAGTAATTTAAACATATTTTTTTTGTAGGCTTCAACACCAGGCTGGTTAAAGGGATTGATGTCGTTGAGGTAGCCGCTAATGGCACAAACTACTTCAAACATATAAATCATTTGCCCCAGATAATACTCACTCAGTTCAGGAATTGTCATTTCAATATTTGGTACATTTCCTTCAATATGAGCCATTTGAGTAGCTTTCATGGCATTGTCGTTAACATGTCCTATATTTTTTCCTGCCAGGTAGTTCAGGTCGTCATCGTCATTTTCGAATAATGGGATATTCAGGTTTTTCAGTGGTTTTGTTACATGCAATACTATTTCAAACATAATTCTTTTGCCTTCCTGAATATACTGCCCTAAAGAATGCAGATCGGTAGTAAACACCACACTTGATGGATAAAGTCCTTTACCTTCCTTACCTTCACTTTCACCAAGCAGTTGCTTAAGCCATTCCATAAAGTAAAACAGACGGGGTTGATAGGTGGCAAAAAGTTCAATGTAATAACCTTGTCGTTCAAGACTTAAACGATGAAGGGCAAAATCGTTGATTATATAATTAGAGTCAGTGAAATGTTGTTTATAATTATTCATCATGTCGGTGGCACCTTGCAGCAAAAGTTTTATATCAAATCCTGCAATTGCTACCGGCAGCAAACCTACTGCTGTCAGCACCGAAAACCTTCCGCCAATGTTGTCAGGGATAACAAATGAGCTGAACCCATACTTGTTAACCATTTTTCGCAAAGCACCTTTTGCGACATCAGTGATACATATTACCCGCTTTTGGATGTTTGATTCCCCGTATTTTTCAATCAGATGCTTGAAAAGTAGCCTGAAAGCGATGGCAGGTTCAGTGGTGGTACCTGATTTTGAAATCACCACAAGAGAATAATCCCTCTTATTGAGATATTCTAGCAATTCGGCATGATAATCTTCAGAAAGATTAAATCCGGCAAAAAGTACTTCAGTATGTTTTTCTTTTTCAGGAAATGAGGGTTTTAAGGCTTCAATAATTGCTTTTGCCCCCAGATATGAGCCACCAATACCAATCACAACCACTGTTTCAGAAATTCTTTTGAGTTCGTTTGACTTTTCTATAATATCGTTTATCAAACTATCAGGCATAAAATCAGGGATATTTGTCCAACCTGTAAATTCATTTCCTTTGCCTGTTCCGCTTAATAGCATTTGATGGCATAACGGAAGTTTAACACTTAACTGATTGTAAATAGTTTCATTGAAAAATGCATTCGTAAGCTGGGTATTAAGTTTAATCGGATTCATTTGTTATAAATTGGGTTATATTTTGATACAAAAATAAGACTTAATGTTAAAATGGGTTATTTAGAATTTTTTTATGATTTTTCTAAATTACATTTTTATTTGCAGGGTAGTTTTTTGCATTCAATATTTGCATCTTTAATTATAATCAGTTTAAATAAAGATAAAATGAAAAGAATAATGATTTTAGTACTTTTTTCCTTAAATATGCATGCAAATGCTCAAGACAGACTGTTTACCTATACTTATCAGAGCAATGTTCTTGAAAAATCACAAAAGGAACTTGAAATTTGGACAAGTATGTTTAATAGTAGGGAGCATTTTTACAGAGGCTTTGAACACCGAATTGAATTTGAAGTTGGACTAGGTAAAAAACTTCAAACAGCTTTTTATCTAAATTCTGAATACAATGCTTTTATAGAGTTGCATGACACAATTGAAATACTCCATCATGAAAGTGAATTCAGCTTTTCAAATGAGTGGAAATACAAATTGAGCGATCCAGTGGCTAATGCTTTTGGTTCTGCACTTTATTTTGAATATACACTTGCACCAGCTGAAACAGAACTTGAGTTAAAATTTATCATTGACAAGCAGTCAGGCAAATTTTTAAATGCATTTAATGTTGAAGGAGAAATGGAGTTTGAAAAAGAGTTTGAGGAAGAAGGAAACGAAATTGAAGTAGAAACAGAAATTGAGTACAAATTGAACTTGTTTTATGGTTTGGCTTACAATCTTTCAAAAAACCTATCAGTAGGGTTTGAATTAAAAAACAGCAATAAATTTGAGGATGGAGAGTTGGAGTATTCAATACTGAATGCTGGTCCTTGTTTTTCATGGAATACCGAAGGTTTTTGGTTAAATTTCAGTTTTATGCCTCAACTGACAAATTTGATTGATTTTAATCCAGAACTATCTCATAATGAAAAATTTCAAAGCCGATTAATATTCTCTTATGTTTTCTAAAAAACGCATAATATTAATTGGAATCATCTCAGTCATGATTGCTTGTTCCCCTGCCTTATATATTCCAATTGAACAGGATGGAGTCAATTCAGGAGTACCATATGAGAACTTACTCGAAGGAAGAAAACTTTATGTATCCAAGTGTGGATCATGTCATAATTTGTATTTACCTGAAAAATACACTTCTAAAGAATGGGAGAAAAATCTTCTTGAAATGAAAGATCAGGTCAAAATCGCAGATGACGAATTAATGATGATAAAGACTTACCTTGATTTGAAAGCAAAGAAATTATAAGAACCTTGATTGATATAGAACAACTAATTGAATTGTTCCATTTCAGCTAACATTTTATAAAATTCGAGTTCCATTTCAAGCAGGTCAGTAACCGATTCATAATAAATTGAGATTTCAAGTAAATATTCAATTAGAGAAATTTCTCCATTGTCCAAGGCCTTATTTAATAGACTTTCATTACTGAAGTTCTGTAACAATTGTTTGTACTGATATATTAACTTTTGTTGAGATAACGTTTTTGAATGTAATGCCTTCAGATTATTAAAAAACTGTTGATGGTAATCATTTTCAAGGCTTTTTGCTGTTAAAACTTTTGCATTAGCGAGTTTAACCGTATTTTTATTTTCCCATAGTGGAATAGAAATACCTGCTGTAATACCTTTAAAATTTTCAGTTGAAATACTTTCACTCATGTATCCTGTTGTAAATTTTGGCAAATTCAAAGCTTTATTAAGCTTTACTTCACGTTGGCTTATTTTAATTTCATTCTTTAACCAATTCATTAAAGGATTTTTTAATTCTACTTGTGAAAACCATAAGTCAAAACTATCTGGAATAGCATAAGCGGGATAAACAGTGTCAATTAGCTTAACTGATTGCCCGGCATTGAATGTTGTTAGTTTGTCATTAAGTGATTTAATGAGGATAGCAGATTGTTCAACATCATTTTTTGCTCTTAATAAATAAAGCTGAGCTTTATTGAAATCAATAATATTTGCATCGCCTTTCTCAAATTTCTCTTGATAAGCATTTGCAATTCTAAGTGCATTGTAAAGTCGTTTTTGATATTCAATTTCCTTAATATTAGCAGCAATTATTTCTATACATACCAAACGGGCCTGCAGTATCAATTCATTTTTTTGTTTTAAATATTCCAATTCACCCTGATTATTTTTTAAATCTGAAATATAATTTTTATATTTATAGGCAGTAGGAAAGTCAAATGATTGTGTGATGATTATATCATTTCGAGTGCCAATGCTTGAAGGATTTCCCCATAAGTAGTTAAATTCTATCTCAGGATTTTGCAGAAAGATCCCTGTTTTGTTAGCTATTTTTGAAACTTCTGTTTTATCTCGAAGTGCATTCAATGTAGTATTGTTTTTTTCTATCTCTGATAAAACACTTTCAACATTGCTTTGAGCTATGGAGTTAAAATGTAGCAGAATTACTGCTAATGAAGTTATAATTAAACTTTTCATACACTATCTTGTTTTATAATACCACGTTTTGATAAGATACTATACATAATCGGGACTATATATATGTTTAGTATGGTTGATGTAAGCAAACCACCCAAAATTACTTTTGCCATTGGACTCTGAATTTCATTTCCTGATAAATCACCCCGTAAAGCCAAAGGAATAAGCGCCAGTGCAGCGGTTAATGCTGTCATTAAAATTGGATTTAAACGATCTGAAGAACCTTTTGTTATAGTTTCATATAGTGAAACACCTTGATTTTGAAGTTGCTGATAGTTTGAGATGAGCAAAATTCCATTTCGTGTAGCTATACCAAACAATGTAATAAAGCCAATGATAGCAGGAATACTCATGACTCCCGAAGTAAAATAAATGGAAATTACACCTCCAATTAACGCTAATGGCAGGTTAAGTAAAATGATACCGGCCAATTTGAAGTTTTTAAATTCCTGAAACAATAACAGAAAGATGATTAAAATAGCTAAAATTGAGGTAATCAATAGTGTTTTGCTGGTTCTTGCCTCACTCTCAAACTGTCCACCGTATTCTATTCTATAGCCTTCAGGCAACACAATCTGGTCTTTTATGTTATTCTGGATATCCAACACAACACCCCGGATATCACGACCTGAAACATTAGCAGAAACAACTACTTTTCTTTGAACATTCTCACGACTTATTGAACTTGGACCAGAAACTGAAACTATTTCAGCCACCTGCTCTAATGGCACTTTTTTACCATCAGATGTTTCAATTAAAGCAGAGCGAATACCCTCTATTGTTTCTGTATAATCTTTGTTTAAGCGCAAAACCAAATCAAATCTTCGTTGTCCTTCGTAAATATCGGCTAATTTTTCACCACCAAATGCCACATCAATATATTCATTAAAATGTTCCAAAGTAATTCCATATTGAGCCAAAATCTGACGGTTTGCCCTGATTTGAATCTGAGGAATTTCAATCTGCTGATCTACGTTAACATCCACCAAACCTTCAATCCCTGATACAGCAGCTTTTATTTCATTACCCACAGAAAACATTTTATTGAGGTCGGTTCCGAATATTTTAATCGCAATATTGGCACGAGTACCTGAAATCATGTGATCGATTCGATGCCCGAGAGGTTGACCAACGGTAGCAGCAATACCGGGAATGCCTGCTAATTTTTTCCGTACATCGTTCATGAATTCATCACGACTACGAATTTTCAATGTAAAGTTTACGTCAATTTCAGCACTGTTTGTTGTTTGAGAATGTTCATCAAGCTCGCCACGGCCTGTTCTGCGTGCTGTACTTTTTACCTCGGGAATGGATAATAATTCAGTTTCAACCAGATTCCCCAAACGATTACTTTCATCTAATGATGTACCGGGTTTGCAAACCACTGAAAGGGTTAAGGAGCCTTCATTAAATTCAGGTAAAAAGCTTCTTCCCATTGATAAAAACAAAGCTATGGCTATGATAAACATGCCAATGGATGAATAAATCATCAGTTTTTTATGTTTTAATGCCCATTCGAGTGATTGTAGATAATAATGAGTTAATTTTCTTGTCAACCATTTATCTTTTTCATTTTTTGTCAGATAATCTTTATGAGTAAGAATCATTTTACATAACAAAGGAGTTAAGGTCATAGCAACAATGAGGGAAATAAACAATGATACAATGAATGCAATGCCTAGAGGAATAAGCATTTTACCTTCCATACCTGACAGAAAAAATAAGGGAATAAATGCAACAATGATAATCAAGGTGGCATTAAGTATAGATGCTTGCATTTCTTTGGCTGCATCGAATACTACATTGAATGATGATTTACGTTTATCAGGAAGCATGGAATGATTTTGCCTAAGACGTTTATAAGCATTTTCGACATTTATTATGGCATCATCAACAAGCACACCAATGGCAATAGCCATTCCTCCCAAGCTCATTGTATTGATGTTCAGTCCCAGAAGTTTCATCACAATGATTGCTCCCAGCAACGAAATAGGAATAGCCAATAAAGAAATAACCGTAGTTCGAAAACTACCCAGGAACAGGAAGAGAATGATTACAACAAACAGCGCACCTTCAAACAATGAGATTTTCACATTTTTAACAGATGTTTCAATGAAATCGGCCTGCCTGAAAATTTTAGTATCAAGTTTAACATCAGGAGGTAAGGTTTTTTGAACTTCAGCCAGATTTGCCTCAATTCGTTTGGTTAAATCTACTGTATTGGCGTTGGGTTGTTTTGAAATTGAGAGAATCACAGCATTTTTAGCATTTTCGGAAGCATAACCCATTTTAACAGCACTGCCGATTTTAACTTCAGCCACATCGCTTACAGATATTGGTTTTCCGTTACGAAGCTTAATAAAAGTATTGCCAAGTTCTTCAGTTTCGGAGGTTCTAGCAACGCCTCTTATTGTATACTCGTTCCCATATTGTCGAAAAGCTCCGCCTGTTGAATTTTGACTAATAGACTTGCAAATATTGGCTAACTCATTTATTGAGACATTATAAAATAGCATTTTTTGCAGATCAGCCAATATTTGGTATTGCTTATAATCGCCACCGATAATAGTAACTTGCGAAACACCACTTGTTGCCAACAACAATGGTTTAATGTTCCAGTCGGCAATAGTTCTTAAATCCATTTGACTTGTGCTGTCGGACTGAATACCAATAAAAAACATTTCACCCATTACACTTGATTGTGGAGCAAGTGTCGGTTGTCCTACACCTAAGGGCATTTGAGATGTAACGGTAATTAATTTTTCACTGACTATTTGCCGAGCTTTAAATATATCTGTACCCCAATCAAACTCAACCCAAACAAATGAAAATCCCTGTGAAGATGCAGACCGTACCCTTCTTACACCTGTTCCTCCATTCATAGCTGTTTCAATTGGGAATGTAACCAAATATTCAACTTCTTCTGATGCCATACCATGTGCATCTGTCATGATTACTACAGTTGGCGCAGTAAGATCAGGAAAAACATCCACATCCATATTATTTGCTGTTCGCAAACCAATAATCATCAGGACAATGGAACTTAACAGAATAAAATACTTATTGTTAAGTGAGAATTTTATAATATTATTTATCATCGCTTCATTTTTAATGTACATGACCAGAATGAGCATCCAAAGCACCTGAAGCCTGAGCTAGTTTAACCATGATAGCACCAACAGTAACAATTCGTTCACTTTTTTCTAATCCTTTGATAATTTCAGTATTCATTCCATCACTTACTCCGATTTGAATTTCACGTTTCTCAAAAAGTTCAGGATTAATTTGGACATATACATAAAAATTGCCTTGTTCTTCAAGTAAAGCTGTATTGGGCACAGTCAAAGCATTTGCATTTGTAGTTGATTTCAGGTAAAGATCAACAAAACTTCCTGGTAAGAAGTTTCCAATATTGTCAATCTGAATGTTGACCGGAATCAGATAGTTGTCAGAATTAGCACTCTTTCCGATTGCGAGTATTTTTCCATTAAGCTGTTCTATTGTGTAGCTTTGATTATCTGTAGCAGAATAAATGGTTGCATTGTTGACCTTATAAAGTTTTGATGCATATTTCTGACTGATATTTGCTTTCAGGAGAAGCGTTTTATTTTGAGATACAATAAAAAGGGGTTGTCCTGCCTCAATAAATTGCCCGTTTTTAACAAAGATTTGTTTAATATTACCACTGAAGGGACTAATTACATTTTGCCCTGTGTAGCTTGAATTTTTAGAATAATTCTCATAAACAGCTTTTGCATTTTCAAAATCTTTTTTTACTGCATTCAATTCTTTTTCAGATACAATTTTATCTTTTGAAAGCTCTTTAGCTCTTTCATAATCAGATTTTGATTTCTCAAAATTTATTTTTGCTTCAGCGAATTTTACTGAAATGTTATTGTCAATCATTCCATTGCCTGAAATATGGCACAAACTCTGTCCGGCATTAACAGTTTTACCTTCTAGCAAATTATCAGCTTTAAAAAACACTACTCCACTGCTTTTTGCTACAACAATTTCTTCATCACCTTGTGCAGGTTCAATTAATGCTACAGTTTTAATAATTGGCCCGAAAGGCATAATTACTGGATATGCAGTTGCAAAATCTGTTTTCCAGCTTTGTTCTTTAGTAAACACTACAGTATTTGTCTGAGGAATGATTATTTCAGAAGCTTCTTTGAAAGCAATTTTATCATCTTTAAATACTGTAATTCCTTCAACAATTAACTTGTATTTCTCATTTTCTACATAAAAATCAAAAATTATTTTAGATGGACCTGCAGTTTCTGGTTTTATTTCAAATTTGTAAATACCTTTTCGGGTTGGTTTATCTAAAGTTGTTGAAATTTCCTTATCTCCGGTAATAAGCCTCATGGTTATTTTTCCATTTTCAAGGGCTTTGAATGATGGTTGATGCGAAAAATGAGAAAGTATTTCACTTGTTTTGCCAACTGAAAAGGGATCAGCTTCAGCAAATAATTCAAATTCGTTGCTGTAAGCTGTTATTTTGAGCTTAACTTCTTCTTCATCTGCATGATGATCCTGATGGCTAACTTTATTACACGAAATTATAGCTAATGACAGAAGAACAATGAATAACATTTCGATTTTCATAAATAATAAATTAATGTTTTGTTAAGAATAAAAGGAAATTAAAATTCCTTTAAAATACTGAGCTGTTGAATTCAAAATAAGAATCCAAACAGTAAAATCAGGCTTTAGGAGGGGCTCTCAATCCAGTATTTGATGCTGTAATTCTATTAAGGGGAGGCGATTTGCTAATTGGAATTATTATTTTTAATGCATTCTGTCTGACAATTTTTATCAGGTCTGAAAACTGAAAAATAACATCGGTATTGTAAAACTTTTTAAATAAAACCGACAATTGAAAATATTGATCCGAAGTAGTATTACGATAAAGTATTACCTGAGTCAGATGGCAAAAATCTTCACTCTCATCTTGATTATGATGGTGGTGATTATTTGCAGGAACTTCATGATGATGATGATGAGTTGACAATATTTCATTAAAAGAAAGGATGCTTTCAACAAAACCATTGATATGATTGTGGGGTATAATTGAATGTAATATCAGTAAAAATATTGATGATAATAGAAATAATATTGAAATTCCTTGTTTTATCATTGAAATCAACTTTGTTAAACACAGCAAATATAGTAATTGTTATAATTAGTGTAAGTATTTGCAGGCTACAATTTATAAGATTTTATTTTCCATAATGCCTCAAAACCCTCAAAGCTTTCAGAGTTACCCATCGTCCGGCTTTCCCTGCTTTTTCCATCTCAAAATGTACAAGTCCTGTATGTGGCGAACATTGCTTCCATAATCCTTCCTTAGTACGTTTTTTTGAAATAATATTTAGGGCAGATTCCAATCGATTGTCATACTTGGAATTGGTTTGCCTGAAATAGTCGAGTGCACGAAGTATATTGTAAAACCAGCGTGCAGGATAACGGAATTTTAGAAAGTCGGGTCTAATAATTTTACCGCTTTTATCGGAAAGGTACAAACTGTGCATCAGCAGAAACTCTTCAGCATGGCTCTTTGCCTCAAGAATATCGTTTTTGCGGTAAGTATAACCACTCGACAAATACTCTTCAAAGCCTTCAAGCACCGAAAGGGTAGTATGCATTGAACAGTGAACTGCACCTATGCTATTCAAATTACAGTTAAAACCACCATCAGGCATTTTCTGACTCAGAATAAAATCTGTTACTGATTTTGTTTTTTCTTCATCAACACCAAAATAGCAAGAATAATTCATAGTCATACCACACACACAAACATCACTTTTACGGTTTGCTCTTGATGCATTTATTCCGCCATCAAAACTTTTATGATTATTAAAAATGATATTGACAATTTTTTGTAGATTATCAATATTTCTGCGTATCGCCATTTCTTTAAGCTCTAATAGGGTATAATGAGTTGAAATCCATTTAGGCTGATAAAAGTACTGACCCCAGTAAGCGTTTTGATTTTGTAAATCGAGCAAATTTTTACCCCAGCCTTGTTTTTCAATTTCATTTTGCAGTAAAGGGTCATTAATCCCTAATAAATCCCTTTTGGTCTGGTAGCGGATAGCAGAATCTCCCTCAAGCAACCAATTAATAATTTCTTCTGTATTCATTGTTTTAAACTAAAAAGGCTCAAAAGAAATCCTTTTGAGCCTTTAATAATATTTTTTACTTAAATTAAGGAATATTAAAAACTGATTTTGAAACCGGATGTACTTCCCACTTAACATCACTGAAATTGAAGTCAACTTTTTTCCAGTTTGGATGGCCTTTTTCCTGCAATTTACTGATGTTATTTTTAATAGCATTCAGCATTCTTTTAATTGTTTCTTTGTCTTTTGCAGTTTCAGATGCAGTATTGCTGACTAAAATTAATTTGACTCCTAAAGTCTGAACATCGGCTTTTAACCAATGGTAAGTACCGCTAGCAATGGTAGAGGGAACATAATACTCGGTAAGTTTCGGATGATTTACAGGAATAAGCTTTAATTGTTCAAAAGTAGGGGATAAGCCGTTTAAACTTAAAACCGGAGCAGAACCAACAAAGAAAAATGCATCAATGTTTCCGTTTAGCAAAGCCGGAAAAGCATCTTTAATTGAAAGGTCGAAATCAATCCATTCAATTCCTGTTTTTTCTTTGATAAACTTTGCGGTAACAGCGGTTCCCTGACCCGCAGAACCAATGGCAACACGCTTTCCTTTTAAGTCGCCCAAACCTTTAATTTTACTTGTTTTTAATGTAACCAAATGAATTTCTTCAACACCCAATGGCATCAGAAGTAAAATACTATCGGTTCTTTTTGCATATTTTTTCAGGTCTTTTAATTGCTCATTTACCAGCACATCATATTGCATAAAACCTATGAGAGCTGTATTTGATTTGCTTACCCGGTTAAAATTTTGCTGTGCACCCGGTGATGTTAACACTTCAATCATTGGAACTGCAATTTTCTTAAGATAAATTGAATCTTTATCATCCCATGTTTTACTGAAAACAGTGTCGAAAGTAACCATATCGCCAGCAATTGACTTAATATCCATTGCCATTTGATAATAACTGCCTTTTTCAAAACCACTGATAATCTGAATTTGGCCATAAGTGTTTTTTGTCATTACAGCAAAAACAACAAGTAAAACGAACAATACTTTATTATTTCTCATAAGCTTTAGTTTTTATGTTTTACAAATTTTATGAATAATTTATTATTTGATCATCCGTTATTGTACCAGTAATTAGTTGTCATAGCAATTGTAAGCCTATCAAAGAGTTTTTCTCCAAAATATCTTCTGTTAAGCTTGTAGCAA
>Ga0209835_1000196_pt1 | contig 42417 bp, 63 predicted proteins | sample LakKivwa52mmetaG_FD_184138 | JGI IMG/M metagenome (GOLD analysis project Ga0209835, IMG submission 184138) | Anoxic lake water microbial communities from Lake Kivu, Rwanda to study Microbial Dark Matter (Phase II) - Lake Kivu water 52m metaG... | ecosystem: Environmental > Aquatic > Freshwater >... | reverse complement strand
AGTGGTCTTTTGACATTACTCGTAATGGATTCACTGGAGGATACTGGCATATTTGGGACTCAGCTCTTGGTTCTCTTCTCAAGGTATATGCTCAGACAGGTAATGTCGAGATACTAGGTACTGTACAAGGTACTCAGCTTAAATCAACAATAGCCCAAGGAACCGCCCCAATGACGGTTGTTTCAACAACTGTTGTCACAAATCTTAATGCCGACACAGTAGATGGAATACACGCTTCTGGATTTAGATCTTCTTCTTGGGTACCTGCTTGGTCTGAAGTATCCGGCAAACCAACAACATTCGCACCAATCATTGGCACCGGTGCTTCAGATGCTGCTGCTGGCAACCACTCGCATGCGGGCGTGTATGAGCCGGTCTTTAGCAAGAACACTGGCTTTAATAAGAACTTTGGCTCGAGTGCAGGAACAGTTGCTGAAGGTAATCACACCCACAGCTTTGAACCAATAATAGCTGCTGGAACCACATCTCAATACTGGCGCGGTGATAAGTCATGGCAGACTCTTAATGCCGCTGCTGTTGGGTTAGGCAACGTAACAAATGAGTCTAAAGCTACTATGTTCTCTTCACCAACATTCACAGGCACTGTGGCTGGTGTTACAAAAACACATGTGGGATTGAGTAATGTACCCAATACTGATGCCACCAACCCAGCCAACATCTCCTGGTCGGCTTCATATCGCACCGTTACAGATACAGAAGGTAATCACACCCACAGCTTTGAACCAATAATAGCTGCTGGAACCACATCTCAATACTGGCGCGGTGATAAGTCATGGCAGACTCTTAATGCCGCTGCTGTTGGGTTAGGCAACGTACCGAACACGGATGCAACAAACCCAGCCAACATAGTCTGGACCGCATCGTATCGTAGCGTTACGGACACAGAAAAGACAACATGGAACGCCAAAGAACCGGCCATTACCAAAGGAACAACCGCCCAATACTTTAGAGGAGACATGTCATTAGCAACTTTTCCGACCTCGCTTCCAGCATCGGACGTTTATGCTTGGGCTAAAGCCGCAAGTAAACCATCATATGAATGGTCGGAAATCACAAGCAAACCAACAATGCCATCTGGAACTATAGTTGGTGATACCGACACACAAACACTGAGCAATAAAACGTTGATGACCTTCACTCTAAATGGAATTCAAGGATCACCTTCGACAGTCAACAGAACCATTAGTGCAATAGATGGAACAGGTGGAACATTCTATTATGGAGATGGTACTGCTGCTAGAGCAGTTCTTCATTCTGCAAACTGGTCAACATATGTTACAGGATTCGAGCCAAGTATTGCAGCCGGAACAACCGCTCAATATTGGAGAGGCGACAAGTCTTGGCAAACGCTTAACGCAGCAGCAGTTGGGTTAGGAAATGTTACTAACGAATCTAAAGCAACAATGTTTTCTTCGCCAACATTTACCGGAACCGTTAGTGGCGTTTCAAAAACGCACGTTGGTTTGGGGAATGTACCAAATACTGATGCTACCAATCCAGCAAATATTGTATGGACTGCTTCTTATAGAACAGTAACAGATACCGAAAAAGGAACATGGAATGGTAAGCAAGATGCAATAGCGGCTGGTACTACATCTCAATACTGGCGTGGAGATAAATCTTGGCAAACATTAAATGCTGCTGCGGTCGGGTTGGGTAATGTTACAAACGAAAGTAAAGCGACAATGTTCTCCTCACCGACGTTCACTGGTACAGTAAGTGGTGTAACCAAGACACACGTTGGGCTCGGAAACGTACCAAATACAGACGCCACGAATCCGGCAAACATTGTTTGGACAGCCTCGTATAGAAGTGTAACTGATACTGAGAAAACAACTTGGAATGCTAAAGAGCCCGCTATCACGAAAGGTACCACATCGCAGTATTTCCGTGGCGATATGTCGTTGGCTACAATGCCAACATCTTTACCCGCGTCCGATGTGTACGCTTGGGCGAAGGCTGCGACCAAGCCAACTTATGGCTGGTCTGAAATCACCGACAAACCCACGATGCCATCTGGCACGATTGTAGGTACCACGGATACTCAAACGCTCAGTGCTAAGACGATGAACGCACAGATCCTTACAAACAACGGTGTGCCCTCTTGGACTACTCAAGGCAGGCTCGATCGTAACGGTGCCGATCTTATGTGGGGCGACGGAACCGCAGCAAGGACTGTTATTCACAGTGGGAACATGCAGACACAAACCAATAGTGTTAAGAAGTACCGTTCTATCGCTAACTTTACATCAGTAAGTTTAGGCGATGCCGAAGGCGAATGCGCATTAACAGAAAATCCAAGAGGTAAGATAATTGGTTTAGTAGTTAGATATTCATTCACGAGTACTCCACAAGATACCGTGGTCTGGATCAAAGGGCGCGACTCAACTTCAACAGATGCTGTTGCTCACTATGGAGGAACAATGACGTTGAGTGGAACAACATACACAATAACAGGGTATTTCAACTACTATCTAAAGGCATCGAATAACAGCCTCTTTGTAAGATATGGAAAGTCCCAGTTGAATTACAATGCCGCTGCGAGTGCTCATACTATTAGTACAACAACATATGTAAGCATCGTTGATGTCATTACATTAGACTAGAGGTGAAACAATGCAACGATATATAAGAATTGATAACGCTGGAAGAATAACAGGAATCTATTTGAGAGAAATAGACAACACCATTCAAGTTGATGTCCCAGAAGAAGTTGAATTCAATCCCCATAAATACAAGTTTATAGAAGGAGAATTTGTAATAGATACTTCTGAAATAAACAACGCTGAAATAGAAATGAGGAAGGCCGCATTTAGAGTATGGCGGGCAACCCGCATGGATAAATATGATTTGCTTCGCATCAATATCTTGAATGGAGATTATGATCCATTGACCGGGCAACACTATCCAGCCACAACAGAAGCAGAAAAACAATGGCGGATTGCGGTCTTGAACTTCACCGATCAAATCACAGCATCAACAACCGAAGCTGATTATCCTCAACCAACAGCAAGACTTCAATAGAAAGAGGCGACCAACATGATAGAAAAACTTCAGTTATTTAAGAAGACGCAAGAGATTACAACCGATGATCTCAACAAACTCGTAACGACGATCAATAAAATCGTCGATGTTTTCAATGGAGTTGAATTTACCATGTCTCAGGTCGCCCACTATGCCAACAACAACTCCGATCTTGTTCTTGAATTCAAAACAAAATACGGCGATGTCATTGACTCTATTCCAAACATGGTTGAACTTATTTCTTCCTATCTGGATTTGGTAAGTGCAGAAGTAGAGTTCATCGACGGATCCGGAGAAACTGAAAATCAGCAAAAACTGAGAACACCTAGCATCTCAACGGTGCTTGTCCTCAGCAACACAATCATAGTAAAGGTTCAAAACAATTCAACAGTTCCGGCTGACATCATCGTTACATTTGAAGATGAAGAACCATTTACTCAAGAACAAGTCAACGGGGCCAGAGGCTTTTTGGTTTCGAGAACAGGCTTGGATGCAAACACTGAATACAATATCTCTGCACAAGCCGTAGATCCAGGAGAACTTGTACAATCCTCTGATGTGTTCAATGTTGGGATTGCTACAACCGGAGTATAGTTATGGTTAACATAAAGAAAATAAGAAAAGATAAACCAGTCAACTATCAAACACTCAATAGGCTTGTTGTTGCAATCAATCTATTCGTCGATGTTACAAATAAAATTGAAGCAGAGATTCAAACCATCAGACGAAGAGCCAAAGACGAAACCAAATATTTGGAATCAAAGATTGGATTGATTGATAACAACAAAGCCAACGATATCACAACAATCATTACTAAGTTCGAAGAAGCAAAAGAAACAAAAATCGAAATGATGGAAGGGGAATCCCATTATGGCTATTAGATGGTTTAGAGGAACAGCACTTGAAGTAGAAAACCAACCGATCATTGATCGGCAGTTTCTCTTTGACAAAGACAATGGGAACTTCTATGTCGATGAAGTAACAGAAGATGGTACCAAAATTCGCCAAGCATACGGTGCTATTGGAGGAACGCTTGAACCACTTCCAGTTATCTCCATTAACGCTCAAGGCTATTGGATGATCGGTGAAGTCAACACCGGCGTTCTTGCCCTTGGAACACCAGGTGCTAAGGGTAATCCAGGAACAAACGGAACGCCAGGCGCAGACGGTACCGATGGAACTCAAATAGAAATAGATCCAATTACAAAGAACTGGATCCTTGATGGAGTCGATAGTGGAATCAGAGCATTAGGACTTCAAGGGCCAACAGGTACTAGCGGAAGTTCTAACTTCATCAAGATTCGTTACGCAGATGACCTCAACGGAACCCAGATGTCCAGCACATTTGATCCAACACATCATCTGTTTATTGGATTCTATACAGCATCAGATGACAATTACAATCCTACAATACAAGACATGGCTGGAAAATGGATTCGTTGGATTCCAGGATTGCTTGTTCCAAACTATAATGCTCAAACAAATCAATTATCGTGGGTATTCTCTGAGACTATCCCCGCCGCCTTCAGTCTACCAATGTCAGAAACATGTAAGAATATGGTTGATGCAGTTGATACAAACAAACTTATCAAGTTCAGACGCATGACTGAAAGTGCATACGCACAATTAGCCGTTAAAGATCCTGACACAATTTACTTTGTAGAGTAGGTGTTGATATGAAAATATCACAAGGATCTACACTGTTCAAAAAAGTATATCGGGGAAGCAATCGAATCAAAGCTGTTGTTTGCGGAGACAAATTATTTTATCCTGAAGCAATAATGTTTTCCCAATCAGCTATAATGGATATGGAAACAAGTACAACAATGGAGACTGTTAACATCGACGAAATTAGTATACCAACTTTCCAAATGCTGATTCATAAAACTACCGAAAGTTTCACATTCAACAGTAAGATTGTGAATCAATTAGATCCAGATGGAAACAACGACTTAATAGTTATACTTCAAGCATTGTTAGTAATCAGGAAAACAAATGGAGATTTAGTCTATCAAACAAGAATACACGATGATCAAATATATGTAAAACCAAATGGTCTATCATATTTTATGAGATTATCGAAAGTTGAAAAACTACGAGAAAGAGTATTATCTCCAATCGGCACACTACAACCAAGTGTTGTAATTGGAATAGATTTCGAACCATCAAAATACACTATAGAATCAGGATTAAAAGCAATCTTCAGTATTGTTGCATATCAAAGAGAGCTGATGGATACAACACAGATTGTTATTAGATCTCCTGGAGTAAACCAAACAGCTTCAGTAACAATACCTTACGGTTCTTTAATCCAATTCATATCAGTAATGTTCACAACAGATTCAGATACCTACTCGTCAACAGTAACAATCACAGGCGCGACAACAAGCGTTGCTGTCAGTGGAAAAAACGGAGAAACAAAATCGGTTGAACCAAGCGACGTCAAAGTAAATGAACTTCTTACAATGACAATGCAAGAGAATGTATACGCCGGAATTGTCGATGGACCAAATCAAGAAGCTGTTATCTTTATAGAATACATCACGCCTTAGAAAGAGGGATAATTATGGAAATCATTTTATACAGAGACGGAACAATCAAAGCAGATGGCCCACTCGTCATCGACAATTCCATTGTACTGGTGGACGTAAGGAACTATATCCCTCGACCATCACTTCACATGCTTCACCTTCGCTATGGCGACGTTCATGATGTCTTCCCATTGGTCTTCATCGAACAAGGAAAAGACTATGACCGATACCGTTGCAAGGTTACACCATTGGCATCTGTCATGCAAGCGAAAGAAGCAAAGTTTCATATCTTCACAGAAGTCAATGGCATCGAAGCCGAATCAAATGAAGTAGACGTGAAAGTTGATCATGACAAACTGAGTCTAACCGGCATGATCAAAGACCAAGATCGATTCAACGAACTAAAAAAAGAAATCATTCGTTTGAACAATCTTCTGGATACCTACGCGGGCGGATTCTGCAAACCACAGTTGCCACCGTTCAACAAGGAGAATGCTAAAAAGGGAATGGTACTTACCTTGATTGATGACCAAGGTAATGTTGGTTTTACATTTCCATTCGAAGCTTTCATCAACACAGTCAACGGAATCAGAAGCGTAGATCGTAGCGTTACAATAGACGCTGATGATATCAAACTGAAAGGTAAAGATGTTTCGATTAACGAAGCAATCAGACGTCTAAGCCGACAAACAAAACTGTCAACAGAACAACTCGCAGCCATTGGCAAAGAAATCATCAAACTTGCTAAAGACTATGCGGAGTTGAATAACAAATACGACGACTTTGCAAACAGCGAAGTTCTCTAGGAGGGAAAAGAAATGTTAGAAGAACTCATGAAGTTTATTTTCGGAGAGGGCTTTGCTGCATCTGATATCATCGAAACACTTGCTGGGCTTTTTTCGGTAGTGTTTGCTTTGGCATGGGCTAACATCCGAAAGAAACTAACAACCAACACTTTGGTTGGCGAACAAAAGGATGCCCAGATCACCGCTCTCCAAACTGAAGTTAACGAACTCAAAGAAACCGTATCTGTCCTTATTGAAATGCAAACACTTGCTTTCATGGCTTCGAGAGGATTAGATACATCAGTCAAAGCAAACGTAGCCCAACTTAGTGAAAGGGCAAAGGCTTTGACCGGACAAAAATTCAGCGACGTGCTTGACGGGGCCTTAACGCGCGTTCTCGACGGAACCGTTAAGCGTCTATCCGAAGCAGGGAAACTTCTCGTAGAGAAGCAGGCAGCCGCCGTTAAAGAAACAGTAACGCTCGGCCAAGGAAATGTTTCTACAAATCAAGAAGACGTCGACAAACTGCTTTAGGAGGTGAAGCCAATGAGCCTCAAGCTAAAGCGCATCATGTACATGATTGGGTACTTCCTATTTGCAGCGGTCTTTCCCTTGGGTATCGTGGCTTGGAAGTACGATGTGTTTCAAAAAGTAGAACAAGCATCTGAAGTAGTAAAGATTGCAGGAGTGTTTATCTTCGCAGCAATCATCGTCTTGTTCTCTATACGAAAAACAATCTCAAGATGGATACACGAGATGGAACCAGGTCCTACACAAATTGTCTTGAATATCATTAAGGTTCTGATGCCATTTATTCTAATCGAAATTGTTCTTCGACTCTCTATTCATAATGCTGAAACAGCCTTGTTCGTAACCGATGCTATATTTATCGGCAACGCTATCGCTGTAATTGTATTCGATCCAAAGATTACTAAAACTACAGAGGAGATTAAAAAATCTAAACGCCAAGGCGAACTTGCCGAGGTGTTGGAAAGGTATCTACCTAAATGAAACCATGGATTAGAAAGGCGCAGATAGTAATTTTCTATCTGACAAGCCTTGCACTTATTGGAGTTACCAGTGCGCTTTCAGGAGGCGTTGGATTTAATTTTTGGAAAGATACTACATGGTGGATCAATCAAGCTCTTTCTTATGGCGCTGTAACTAGCGTTATCATTGGTACCTTGATGGCTGTAGTTTCAAGCAAAATGGAAAAGGATGAAGAGTACCAAGAAATTGGAAACTTCATTTCAACCTTTTCAAGAAATAGATTTAGACCTTCGATTTGGTCAAGGTTCGCTTTGGAATTTAATCGTCAAAGAAAACGCAACAAGTTTTCTACGAGAATGAAAAACAAATTATCTAAGATAGAAGATAAAGCCAAGCAGAAAGACTTCAATGCTTGGGACAGTGGCGATAGAAAAGACAATAAATACTGTAGGCAAAGACATTACTATGAAACAAAGATCGCCAGAGCATTAGACTGCAACAATATCGATAACTTCAAAATCAAATACGACAAGGTAACTTCAGATCTAATTCTGGGTGGCGACTTCCATAGTCAAAAGCTAGATGATGAAGATTCATTCGTAACTAAGAGTAAAGGTTGGAAGGTTGTTAAAGACAAATTACCAAGCATGCTCATATCGTTTGGACTAATGACCTTTGCTTCTTCAGTTTTTGTTGACCTTTCTTACAATGACACCTTTGTTCTAAACTCGCTTGTGAAACTGGTCAGCTTATTCTGGAACATTGGACAAATGATTCCTTATGGCGAGGCGTACTTTATAACTGTTGTCCTAAAAGATATGCGCTTCAGAAAAGGTGTCATACAAGAGTACGATACCTGGGTTAAGAAAAAAGTAGAAAGCAAGGAGGTAATTGACAATGCCTGATTATGAACAACTACTCAATCGAGTGAAAATAGTAGAAGATGCATTGAAACTTTACATCAAGCACATACCGTTCGTCTATCCACAAAGAAGGGACGCCAACGCAGATGGAATATTTGTCATTGAAATTCCTATCCAGCACCAGGCTCAAAATTCCGTAGTTTTTTTCCTACCAACTGAAGCAAGTATTCCATACATTTCCTCTCCGTTGCAAGAAAACATTTTGATTGTTCAACGGGGCGGCGCCAATGTAGAATATAAGATGATGGAAGAAAACAGAAACGGTACTCTGACTCCGATTGGACTCGGTGCCATCGTTCCGAATCGTTTGTGCTTGATTCGATTCCTTTCCTTCTACGATTCAACAAAATATGCAATCGTGATTAACACGCTTATGGAAGAAGAAGCAAACCTAAACAAGTTGAATGTAACTGGTCCGGCAACATTCAACATGATTCCATCATTCATAGATCCTCAAACCCAAGTCCCGGCATTTCTAGTAACAACTCTCGATCTTCAAGAAATCATTGGCCGTCTTGAATCCCAAGAAGAAAAGATCGTCATTGGAACAGAGGAACCAGAAGATGTTCTGGAAAACCGGCCTGTTGGCACGATCTATTTGAGGGTTGAGTAATGTGATCATAGCTAATACCTTTACAGATCTCGTTATTGAAAGATGGCATAGTTATCTTGAGACGGCAATTATCCATCTGAAATTCTTTTCAATCAAGCCTCAGGTCGGAGGCAACAGAGCCTTTGCATTCTACATTGTAGAGGGGAATAAAGAGTACCGGGCAAACGACATCACATACTTCATCGATAAGTCAAGCGATTCTGCAAATGTTCGTTCGGTAAATATAAACCGAAACAAACTTGTAAGTCTAGTAATCGATCTTACCAATGCTGAGATAAACAATAGGGCGTATCACAAAGAGATCTATCTTAAACTCTATGACATTACAAGTGATCAAAGCATTGTTGCATGGCAAAGTCCTAAATTGAAACTTGTATCTGCTCAGATGGAACTCCCAGAGATTCAAACATCATATGTGTTTGGATACAATCATGGGCAAGTCGACTCGTTGTCAATTAAAACAACACTTGGAACTAAGTCCCAAAAGAATTTCATTAAGAACTTTACCGGCTTCACAATGGAATGGCGATTTATTGATTATGCAAATCAAAAACTTATAGAAACGACTACGATAACACCATCTGCGGTGAATCAAATCACCTTCTCGAATCCGTATGGTGGCGGTTCGATCACCTATGAGATTGTTGCAATCCTTAAATACACATCCGGACTGGAAGCGGCAAGACTATCAACAATCATCAAGCCAGTCAATGCCAAGCCACCGATTTTCTACAAGTTTGATGCATCAAAAAACCCAACCATAGTACATCATGTAGATCGTGAGGTAATCCAAGTTTTATCTGCGCACGTCAAGACACCATATGGCATTAAGAAGATTCAAAGATTTGAAGCCAATGATTAAAGTAGGGTCAAGCCGACGCTTGACTTTTCTTTCTATATATAGTACACTATAAATAAGAAAGTACAGGCTCGACCTAAAGAGGATATCATATGATTAAAATGGATTTGACCGATTATGCTTTGAGCAAACACATACTCCCTACGGTTGTTGTCCTGGTTGACACGCGGGAAAAAGAAAATGGACACATCATCTCCCATCTGGAGAAGAAGAACGTGAAGTATGAAGTCCGTAAACTTGAATACGGAGATTACGGAATGAAGATACCGGCCAATCCAGAAAAAGGAATACCTCATGATCTAACATTAGAGTATGCCATCGAACGAAAAGCCGACCTAGAAGAACTCGCTGGAAATTTATCCAGTGATAGGGATAGACTTGAGCGAGAACTATGGCGAGGCGCCGGAAAGATGGCAGCCGTCATCGAAGATGCGAGTATTGACATGATCATGGAACACGAATATAATACTGGTTATGACGAGAAAGCTTTCATCGCAACGATTGCTTCATTCTCCCACAGGTATAGTGTTCCCTTCTACTTTGTAAGCAAAAAACATTCGGGGAAACTGATCTTGGCCATGCTACTATACAAGCTCAGAGAAGATCTGAAGACTGGAGAATAACCATGAAGAACTTAAAAGAACGTATCATTGAAAAGTTTGGTTCGATCAACAACTTCTATGAAGTAAGCCGAACCACCCTTTCTAAAACACAGATTTACTATATGCTTAATCACCCAAAGGCCAATCCAACCATCAAGGTTATGTCTGAACTAGCGAGGGTTACGAATGTCCCGATCGATGATATTACCAAAGAATTTCAAGCGCGGCAAGAGGCTCTCTCCGGAAGAAAGAAAGCCACCGATACCTCCAATGAAGGTAATGCCCAACAAGAAGAAGGTAATGGAAAGGAAGAAGCCTGATGTCAGAAGCATATCAAAAGGATATTAACAGATACTCCTTTAGCCGTTTCAAAACGTTTCAAACTTGTCCTTTGAAGCACCACTATTCATACATTGAACAAATCACAGGTGAGGAATCTGCCTATTTAATCATGGGCAGATTTTTTCATGCAATGATCGAGGAGTACTATAAGTATAACCGCTATCCAACCCAATCGATTAACGAATACAAACAAGTAATCCTCAACTATCCAAGCAAAGAAATGGATCCTTATATCCTAGAGTACGTTTTCAAAAAGTACATCTCCTTCTATGCTGAATCCGACAAGACAGAGGAAGTACTCCTAGTAGAAGAAACAATCAATGATAAGCTTGAAGTTGGAGAAGAATATATTCAAGCAAAGATTGACCGAGTTATCAAAAAGAAGGGAACGGAAATCAATATCCTTAGGGATACGAAGACAACCTCTGATACTCTAAAGTATTCATACGCAGACGTAGCCGGCAACCAGCAGTTGATGTTCTATGTTCCATTTGCTGAAGATCATCTTCAAGAAATAGATTTAGACCTTTATCCGATATCAGAAAAGATTAGTGCCATCGAAGTCGACGAAGTAAGACTTGCATATCTCGATGATGTACCTATCAATAAGAACGGGAAACCAACCGCAGACCGTAAACGATTGACACTTGTAACCTATGAAGAATACTACAAGGTCTTAGCCTCAATGAATCTTCTGTTGGACGATGAATACCAAGACATCTTGACATTCTTAGAACAAAGAGGACACCCACTATTCAGACGAATCAATTCTCAGATCCTTGATGAACAATACATTCAATCAAACCTCAACGACATGAAGCAAGTTTATGACACCATACACACAGGCGTTAAGTATCGGTCCAAAGGATACCAATGCAACTCATGCCCATTCAAATCTCTCTGTGAACTAGACTATTCAAACCCAAGCGAAGAAAGCCGGAACATACTGATCGAACAAATCACAAAGAAATCCGTTGCAGAATAAAACTTTCTATTTTTAGACACTGATGTAAACTTTGTGCTACGTTGTAGTCAAGAAAATCGCACTTTAACCATTGTTGATACTCTTGCATTAGACTATAATGTAGTATTTTTTTTACACTCGTATCTAAAAATATTTTTTTTCTGACTATTAAATGGTTGACAACATTTGCGATATATAGTATAATTAAGGTATCAAAGGAGGTGCCACCAATGGCCAAGGTTACAAAGGTAATGCTTCAAGCCGAATTGAAAGACCTTCGCGTTAAGGCTGCTCAAGTCGATACTCTCGTCGAGGAAAAGAAAGTACTCGAAGATCGTCTCGTCAAAGTCGAAACCGAATATGTTGATCTTGCCGGCAAGTATTCGCAACTGGTTCAAGAACAAGCACTGGCAAAAGCCGGCTTGTCCGTAAAGTAGGGAGGAGGAACCCTGAATGAATAGCGCATGGAGTAACACAAAGAACCTTGAGGAAGCGAACAAGGACAAGTTGTTCGTTATCTACGGCGGATCCGGAACTGGCAAGACCGTTCTCGCATCCACATTCCCCAAGAGCAAAGAACGTCCCATGTTATACATCGACGTCCTTGAAGACGGCACAGCGTCCATCGAAAAGACGAAAGAAAACATGGAAGGAATCATAATCGTCCCAATCAGCCGATATGAAGAATTCGATGAAGTCATCACCGATATCATGAATGGCTACCGGCTTGACGAAAAGGGAGTTCGCGTTGATCTCCCGCAATTTTCAAGCATTGTCATCGACACCGCAACCCAGTTGGAGTTCATCTTGAAGGACTACCTCAAGGCTATCCCAAAGAAAGCGGAGAAAACCGGAGGCAAAGCACCTGAAGTTGCGCCGACTGGAACGCTGACATCTGTTCGTCAAATGAACTTGAACCTTTGGGGACAAGCAAAGGACGCACAAGACTTCATCTACAATCTTTGCAAAATGTTGGTGCGAAAGATCGATGGCTACGTCGTCGTTCTCGCCCACGAAAAAGAACTGAAGAACGAAGACAACCCAGACTTCACGAGAGTCATTCCGTCCATCATGCAAAGCTCGGCGTTCGCCCTATGCGCCAAAGCATCGTATGTTTGGTACACCAAACTCGAAACAGTTTCCAATGTCAATGAACAAGGCGTAGTCGAAAACAAAACAGACTTCGTTACCATCATCGACAGTTTCGATTTGCTACTCACCAAGTGCCGCAAGCCAGTATCGAAAGCGTCTATCGTTCCTATCAAGGTCAAGAACTTAACGTTCAACAAGTTCAAGGCCGGAATCATGGACAAGTTGTAAGATGGAAAAGACTCTTGAACAACTGATTCAAGAGTTCCGCCACGCTTTCAAGCAACTGCCTGCGACATCACAAAAATCAGAAGCCAATCGGCTTCATCGGATTGTGGAACGGAAGCCCGTCTTCCATATAGAGGACGGACAATCAACCTTCCGACTGTACACAGCGAAGGGTATCATGAAGTTCCTACGCGACCACGGCGTAACCAATCCCGATAGGGCAAATGTGGACAAGGCTATGAAAGGCCAACGTAAATCATTGTACGGGTTCAACATCTACGTCATACAAGAAGCAGTAGAAGATCTACTGTAGGGAGGAAATCATGGGAATCTTAATCAATCAAGGCGCACAACCATTAACCGACGACCGCGAAATCATCGTTCAAGACAATGTTCTAATGTCTATCACGAAAATCGAACTCGGAAAGAAAGATACAACGAAACTAGTCTTCACATTCAAAATCCTCGATGGGGTACACTCAGGAAGAACAGTCAAAGATTTCGTAAGTTATCTTCCGTCCGATGAATTCTCTTGGAAGTACCGCAACATCAGAAAATCCGCTGGCGTTCCAATCACAGAGAATGAACCGCAGCAAATCGACATTGAAGCAGTTCTATTGAACAGAGCTGTCCGAGCCAATCTCAAAGAATATATTGGCAAAGACAGTATTGCAAGACAAAACATCGACTACATTATCCCACCGAAGCCGAAGACAGAAGACGGCAAGCCAACACCGACACCATCCGTATCGAAAGCCAATCAAGCAGTGGAACTCCCAGACGTTGAAACTAAACAAGAGGGCGCAGTCGAACTGCCGGATGTTGTTGAACCTAAAGTTGAACCAAAGCCTGAACCAACACCAGTCAATCCTGTTGTTGAAGATAGCCTTGGAACTCCTGATGGAACCACCGCCAAGGCAAACGATCTGCCGGTGGTGGAAGATGACCTACCATTCTAAATTGAACACAAGGGAAGCAAGGACATTTCAGTTAAATACTAAAATCCAAAGGGGGAATAGCCGTGAGTACTAAGACATGAAGTTCAAAGACTTCAATGACGCAGTAAACAAAGACAATCTAAACTGCTACGTTGGATTACACAACGGACAGCCGATTGATTCTAAGTTAACGGCAGTAGGATTCTCAACCATCTTCCAACAAGCAGTCTCTGACGATGCATTGGAGATAGGGTGGATCATACCCAAAGGTTTTGCAGTCATTGAAACTGAAACAAAAGCCTTGCTTCCCTTAATCATCACAAGAATCGAACCTTTGTTCGTATTCGAGAACTCAACTAAACTATTCATTGTAGCCAAATCATCATACGATAGAACTACAACGAACAATATGTTAACGTGCGGCGTGTCAGCATCAACCAAAGCATACAGTAGAGCGAAAACAATCCAGATCCTACCATTTAAGAAAGCAACCACGACATCTCCAAACCTAATGGACATGAAGATTAGTTACTACAGTGGAGTTCTTGATGAATTTCCACACTGGTTGTACCCAATCTTTAAGATAACAAAGATAGGCGCACAGCATACATTAAATCTTCCGTTGACAACTGACGCACATAAAAAATTAAGGGAACATCTGTTCACATTGCGACTTGCACCTCTCATGACAGAGGAAAGAATTGATGTCATTAAGACAATCAATCAACACTTCAACACATCACCACTAACCAAAGACGAACTCGACAATGTTATCGAGGGTGGAATGACTGACCTAATCACCCAAGAGTTCTTCAATGATGGTGGCGAGTTCTTGCACAACAAGATGGGCGACTACTTGATTCAAGCGGTTAACATCAAGAGAGACTTTAATTCAAAGCAACTCTACTTCTTCGATGAAAAGAAAAAAATATACGTCAATGACGAAGACTTCCTCATGGGTTATATCACACGGCTATGCCCTTGGCTAAAGGATTTCCAAAAGCAAGAAGTCATGAAGTATATCAAGAGTTACTTAGCGATTGAACCTGCCGAGTTCAATGCCAATCCTTTCACGGTTGTCTTTAAGAACGGTATCCTGGATCTAACTGACCTATCATTCCGAGAAATGACAACCAATGACCTAGAAACAATTCGATTAAACGTATGCTACAATCCAAAAGCTGCATCAAAGGTTGCCGATGACTACTTCAAAGTGGCCACCGACAACAAGATGGACATTGAAACTCTGCTATATGAAGCCATTGGCTACACTATGCTTAAGACCAGTGAACTCCAAAAGGCTTTCATCTTGGTAGGTACAGGACGCAACGGTAAGTCGACGTACTTGGAAATCATTCGCAATATCCTTGGCGCCGAAAACACCACAGCAGTAGCGTTCAGAGATCTTACAAATAATTTCCGTGCCGCTGACCTATACGGCAAGCTTGCTTCACTCGCTGGCGATATCAGTAATACACCGCTGACCGAAAGCGATATGATTAAAAGCATCATCAGTGGAGATATGGTAACGATTGAAAAGAAGTACCAACACGCCCATAGCGCCACGCTATTTGCAACAATCATCGCATCAGCAAACACCTTGCCTAGAACTCCGGACACATCAATGGGATTCTATAGACGGTTATGTATCATACCGTTCATAGCAAACCTTGAGAGCGTAAAACAAGTAGATGGCATGGCCTTTAAGAAGAACTTGTTCTCGCAAGAAACACTTGAGTACATCGCATACAAGTCCGTACAAGCAATTTACAATGTACTCAATAACACAAGGGAATTCACTGAGCCACAAGCAGTCAAGGATATGCTGAAGAAATACAAGGAAGAAAACAGTAGCGTTCTCGCTTGGATTGCTGACCGATACAGCGACATCGAGGATTTGGTTGACCGATACGTTAGTGAACTCTATCGAGATTACACAACGTGGTCTATCGATGCTGGGTACAAACGATTCAGAAGCAGTCGTTTCGCTGAAGAACTTGTGAACGAATGCAAATTTGAAATCAACAAGTCCAACAAAATCATTGGCATCAAAAAGAAATAGGAGGATACCATGGCCAAAACATTTAGACAGTTACAAAAAGAAATTCACAAGAACGCTATCGAACATGGCTGGTGGGATAATAAGAGGGAGTTCGGCACATTGATCTCCCTCTGCCACACCGAATTATCTGAAGCATTTGAAGCGTTCCGAGATGGTGCAAACCCAGCAGAAGTGTTCATCGATCCAGAATCCGGAAAGCCAGAGGGCATCGGAGTCGAACTGGCTGATACCGTAATCAGAATCATGGACACATGCGAGTTCTATGGCATCGATCTAATTGCCCTAATAGAACAGAAGCACGAATACAACAAGACACGTCCGTTCAAACACGGCGGGAAGCGTGTCTAGCGAGGAGGAATTGAGAATGATAAAGGCAGACGCCAATAAAAACAAACTGAAACAAGAAGTCCATATGGAAGGAAAGATTCCTGATCTTCTAACTGAAGCGGGAACAATCCTTGCTATGATTGTCGACCAATTCGCCAAGAAAACAAAGATCCCTAACGATGCTTGCTTGCAGATGATCAACAAGTTAGCACAACTTCAATTAAATATCCTCAACGGAACACCCGATTCACTTGGGGATTCCGATGGAGATAAACCTGTGGTACAATAGGGGAGAAATCCCCTTCATGCCGACTTAGCACAACGGCAGTGCAATCGCCTTGTAAGCGATAGGTTGTAGGTTCGAATCCTACAGTTGGCACCAACGGGGAATAGCCGAGTGATCCACGTTAAGGATCATCATCGAGATGTAGCGAAGCTTGGTATCGCATCTGGTTTGGGACCAGAGGATCGCAGGTTCAAATCCTGCCATCTCGACCATATGGGATAAGTGGTCGCACCCCACAAATCCCGCCGTGCTCGGCTACGATGGACTGAAACTAAGGTGAAAAAACCACGCACAGGAGAAGCTGCCCCTTAGTGCTGAAGGCTTCCTCGATCATCGTAGCCCAATGAGTATGCAGATCTTAGGAGGATCTGTTGAAATAAAAAGGACTCAGCCTTTTTCTTAGCTGGTCCTTTTGTTTTATTCTTCGTAGTCTACAATGACTGTCGCTTCTTCATAAGCCTTGCTCTCCAAGGGAGTTTCTTCAAACTTAACATCAAAGTTCAGCCCAGTATTTGGATTGACCTTTGCCTTCTTGGACATAGCAATCTTCTCGTCCTCAATCTTTTGGATCTCCTCCTCAGTCAGAGGAATGATAACCGGATCTTCCTTGATGAAATCCTTTGTTGGAGTAACGTTGATCTGATCTACGACAATGTGCATCGTAACGCCATCAGATTTCTCCTCTTTCTTGATCTGGCTTTGGATAACCTTGCCAGCAGTATCAAGAATTGTCTTTGCACAAGCGGCCGCAAGCGCAGGATCAGAGGTAGTCATCATAATGTACTTGAGTTTCTCAAGAGCAAGCTTCTCAGCTGATACAATCTCCGACATAAAACTCCTATCCTTTAGGATGGAGAGTTCTTCAAGAGTAGCAGACACTTCAGGATCTGATGCCAGACGATTGGCTACAACTCGTGGGTTACTAAGCCCTGGTTTCATAGCACGAATCGCTTGTTCTGGAGTGTAGTCAGCAAAAACAACCAACTCAACAAAAGACTTCTGATCCTCATTCAGTAGGTTGTACTTGCTGCTCTTGATCACGCCGTTCTTTAGAGCTGTTAAAAGCTGTTGTTTTGTTTCAATAACACTTGGCTTAAACTTTCTTCCATTTTCCATATATAGCACACCTCAGGATAATTATACCATGCCTGGCGCATATTCACAACCACCCCCCACTATGATATAATAGGCAGTAGGTGATAGTATGGATTTGAATGACGTCCTAGTGGTTAGATTAAAACGGGCACGCAAGAAGTGCCAGCCCACCAAGACAACGCCAGAGCAGAAGATGCTACAAAATATACGCTACTGCATAAAACTCATTAGGCGAGGCGATTTTGACATGAATAACATGCAACACCTTATGAAGTACCGAACTGCAAAACGCATGGGCTACATAGATAAAGACTTGAATATCTTAAAGGAGGCTTAACAATGTTTGATCCACGAATGTTAGCCGGGCAACAAGCGCCCGTACAAGAAGGCCAACCTACTCAACCTGAAGGAGAAGAAGGCCAGAAGAAAACTGAAGTACCGAAGCCGGGGAAACCAATGGCTACCGACTTGGACAAGGATGCCTTGAACCATATGCTCATGTCCGGAGACAGTAGCGAAGGGAACCTAACTTTTGAAGACGACAAGCCGAAGCCGAACCCAGACGAAAAGCCTGAGTACGAAGCAAAAGACGGAAAGATTATCCGGAAACTTGGCAAGTATGAAAAGGAATTGTTTGAATCGATCCGAAAAAATCCTGAGAAATACACCGTTAAGACTCCAAAAGGTGATATGAACCTGAAGGAAGCAATGTCTAAAGGATTCAATCCCAAGAAGGGAACCTTCGATGGTCGTGATTTCAAAAAAGAAGAAGAAGATATTCTTGCCAAGGCACCAGAATCTGATCGTAATCGTATCCAGAGCATGACAAATCCGGAGAACGCTCAGTTCCCAGAAGCTGAAGCTGAACGATTTGGAATTGATAAGAAGAATCCTATGGTCAAGAAGCCAATGCAACAAGGTGAAACTCAAGCAGTAGATCCTCTTGCTGCTATGTTAGGAGGAGGAATGTAAAATGCCAACTACAAATAAAGTTCATGAAACAGAAAATCCAGCATTGTCTGGTGAACAAAATCCAAATCCAACTCCTACGCCACCATCCCCAGTTATACCATCTGAACTTGTCAAGAACCCTGATGGCACTGTAAACTATGGCGCCTCTGCTGTAGCAGTGGGACAGCAACGCACAGGAACTGGGTTAGGTGCTGCTCAAGACAGCAAATATGCCTGGAATAAATCAGCCGATGAAATCGCCGGGCTTAAGATGCAGAGTGATGTGCTAACCGCACAGACCAAAGCATTGAAAAGCGCTGCTGAAATCAACCGGCAAGCATCACAAGGCCAAGAAAGCATCATAGCCAGCAAGTACGGTACCAATCAAACGATTGAGAAGTACGGGTGGACCGGTGGTTCTGCCTTGGATGCAGACCTTCAGGTAGAATATTTGAAGTCCTCCATTCAAGCAGATATGTTTGCCCAAGTCAGGCTTCAAGAGAAAGGATTGGATAACGACCTAGCCGCTGCTCGCCTTGCATTCTCAGAGAACCAAAAGGTTCTCGCTATGCAACACTATGATCGTGCATTCCAAAAGTCCATCGAGATGGAACGTCTAACCGGACGTTGGTTTTCGCCAGAAGTTACGGACATGATGTCTCAATACTCATTCGCCCAACAAATCTTAGGCGATGACAACGCAACACCAGCCGATCGAGCGCAAGCCGAACGTCTGTTGGGCAGTATCGATGAATGGTTCATCACCAATGGGTTATCAAAGAGTGGCGTTGTTACTCTCAATGCCTTGACCACTCTCGCTAACTTTGAAAAAGCAGACATGGAACGCAAACTGATGGACGGCCAAATTCAAAACCTAATTGCTGAAGGATTGCTAAATGAAATTAGCGCCTTTGCAGCAATTCAAAGCACAAAAAAAGACGAAGCTGGCGTTTTTAACATCGCGCAATATAACGACAACGGAAATCTGATCGGATACTCTCAGTTGAACATGGATGAAATCGGTGAAGAATTGATCAATCACTACATCGAATCGCCTTTCTCTTTGAGAGAAGCACTTCAAGTATCTGTTGATCAACAAGTTGCTGCCTGGATGGCAAGTGATAGTTACGAGAAAGAAGGCAAGACAACTCAAGCAGACTACGCAGACTACCTTGCTGAAAATGGATATGCAATGCAAAAATATTTTGATAGGCTTAAAGCTGCCGGTATGACCGATGAAGAAATCAACAGCATCTTAGGTACAGACCAAGCAAGCTACATCGCAAATGCCTATCAAGCCGTTAACAATGCAGCAACTATCAGAGACAACCCTGCTAAAGGTGCTTTCGACAACCCCGAAAAGACAATAGACGAAATTTACAAGGAAAATAATGTAACACCTTTCACGGAATTTATGACAACATATAATACCGAGAAAGCAAAAATCGATTCAAACGTCGCTTCAACATATGAATCGAAAGTCAAAGAAGAATTTGATCTAATCAATAACATGCTGACAAACTACAAGAACCTATTAGCAGCAGAGGATGTTCCTCCCGATGTAACAGCAGAACTAAATAAGTGGATCGGAGAACTCGAAACAATAAAACAAGAGTTTATCAATCGACAAATTGAACCGGCCAGAGATAACACTCCAGCTGCAACAGAAATAGCAACCTATGTTTCATCGAGTGGAGGATCATCGAAACTAGATGGAATCTATATTAAAGAAACAACTGGAGGATTGAAAGGAACTGGCGGTATCAATCAAAATTTCCACATCGAAATATTCAACTCCAACACTGGAGAGATGATGAAGTTAGAAGTTGAACGAGGCGCTATGTTTCAAAATTACTTTGATTTCATGTCAGGTGGATATAAAGAATGGCAATCAAAGCATCAATCATTCATTGACTCATTAAGTAATGGTCAAATTGCTATCGTAAACATGAACGGAATTGAGAAATGGAATGGCTCGAACAATTCAACCGAAGACAAAGTAATGGTAATAAAACTAAATGGACAGATATATCCAATAGAAGCAACCGGTGGAAGCGGCAGACAAGACTTCAACAACATGGCAGACTTCCTTGGATACGGAAACACACTGGCATTTTACGATACTTCAAAAGCTAAGAAAGAATAATTTCCAAACAGCCCAGTAGAAATACTGGGTTTTTTATTGACAGCGCTTACAATATATAGTAAACTATATATAAAAGAGGAGGGATAGAGTGAAAGGATTTAGAATGTGCAACAAGAATCTACTCGTGAAACCTTTTGTTTCACAGAGAGCAATGGACAATGGACTCAAGATTGCTGAAGTTAAAGACAAGAAAGCAATCATAGAGTGCATAGTCATAACTAAAGACGGGGCACTCAGTAATATAGGCGAACACGCAATCGTTCGCTTTCCAATGTATGCAGCAGATCCTATCAGTCTTGACGAAGGCGAGTTCCTTGTAGTCAATTACGAGGACATCATCATGGTCGAAGACAACAGAGAAAGTAAGTGATCCAAATGGATGTCCTTCGTATGAAAGCAGACGAATTCCTAGAAGAAAAACTGTCTCAATACAAATTGGAAATCGCCAGTTATAGCCATAATCTGACATACGCTTTCATCACAGATTCAGAAAAAGAAAAAATACGGTCAGCAATCTCTACAATGGATAACATTATCATTGTCATCGAGAACTTGTTAGACGAAGTAAAGGGGAGGAACCAACATGCTACAGCAACACAAGGCATTGATCAGAATGCCGCGACGAAACTCAATGTTGACAAAGCTATTGCTGTTGATAACAATCATGCTGTCGACGCTATCAGTTATATCCTGTCAACAAAGACAAACAGAATCTGAACCCTGGGAATCATTCACCCTGTTGGCTCAGCCAGTACAGGAAACAATCAAGATCGATTTCTTTTCCACCGGCAAGAAGATCTGGTTGACTCGTTCTCTTGAACTGAACGACACCCAGACTATCTTCTATGCACCAAAGAACTTCAAAGATGGCATGGGCAAAATATATTTCAACGACGAGGAAGCATACTATATCAAGACCTTGCGAACGGGTGAAACATACCTGCCTTTCTCGTGGGAGAAGATTACCAAAGAACGTGCCGCAGAATTAGTATCACTCAAATAAAGGCCAAAGGCCGGAGAGGAAACTATTACAATGAAACGAATTCTATTATTGCTTCTGATCACAATCATCGGAACACTTCTCGTTGGTTGTCAGCTGTTCCAAGGAACAACTACCACCACCACCACTACCACCACAACCATCACGACAACGACTGAAGATACCAGATACGTTGCCGTGCGTCAGTTCCTTTACGAACAGACACTTAAGTTCGGTGAGGTTGAAGACAAAGACCTGGTATGGTCTGATGATGGCAACACCGCCATTGGTTCAAGCAACGTTATCCTATGGAATAGAGATGATTCCATCAATATTATTCTGATCGAAGAAAACAAGTGGGCTATGGTCGAAATCATTTTGGACTATGGAAGCAACAGTATGAGTACTGAGGTCTGGAACATCATGTACACATACATCGACAACGAACGAGAGATCTATATTTATCTCGACTACTACTTCTATGGCAGGCTATTGATCGAAAACTATTCCTCAATCACTGTCCCTAAACGCCAACGAGATTGGGTGAATGAACTTACGTTGCTTCAGATGAAGGACATTGAATTCGTTCTAACACTTCTGGGTTACGACGTCGACGTGGAGGTTGAATAGATGCACACATCGAACATCAAGGTGATCGGTGCAACCTTTCAAAAGGTAGCCGACATCGTTCTCCCAACCATGGGTGCCAAAGGACGTATGGCTGTGCTCGCACAGGATATGGACCGGCCCCTCCTCACCGACGACGGCGTTACCGTTGCCGCTGAATGCTACTACTTCGACAATCAATTCGAGAAAATGATTGCTACCTCCATGATCGAAGCCGCACGCAACACAGAGAAAGAAGCCTTCGATGGAACTACATTGACAATTCTCCTGACCAATGAGTTCTACAAACTTGGATACAAATGGATCCGCAAAGGAATGCATCCTCAAGCTTCAGCTGATACCATCGAGATCCTTGCCAATGAAATCAGACAAAGCCTTGCCATTCAGAAATTTCCTATCAATCCTAAGCTGGTTAAAGATCTGGCTACGATCAGTACCAAAATCCCAGCTGTCGGTGATCTCGTATTCGCTGCCTACAAGAAAGCCGGAGACGGAATGAACATCATCATCGAACACGACCGTGAAAACACTAAGACTTCCGTGCAACATACTGATGGCATGGTCTTGGAATCGGGTTACAAATTCGAGGTGATGACGACCAGATGCAACGAGGGTGATAAGACCGTCTATGAGAACGCCCACATCGTTCTTCTCTCTCAGGACTTCATGACCTCTGGCAACATCAACGATTTCTTTAGATCTATCCCAGAAGATCATGTCAAGGATCCATTCGTTTTCTTTATGACGCCGAAGTTTAATCCGGAGTCTTTCCAATTCCTACTAGAAACCCTGAGCCGGAACCAGATGCAATTCCAATTCGTTTACATTCACGAAGAACTTCCTGAAGAACTCTACATGGATATCGCCGCCAAGACCAACGGACTTATCCAAGACGTCATCTCTGGTAGCAACCATTACCTCTATCAGCACTGTGGTCTGGCCGGCAAGATTGTCATTGAACAAGACAAAACCACCATCACTCAGACCGAAGGCGATGTTCGGGCCCGTGTCGAAAAATACCAAAAGGAATTAGACAAGGATAAATTTGTTATCTCCTCCATTCGCACGGCCACCGTGAAGCGCAGGCTTTCAGCACTTACTTCTGGTGTTGTCAAAATCAAACTTGCTGTTCCGACCATCACGGAATTTCAAACGATCAGAATGAAACTCGATGACGCAATCGGTGCCGTCCGCTGCGCCATAAGGAATGGTTTGCTGAGAGGTGCAGGCAAGGCGTTGTCAATCGTAGCACAAGAATATAAAGGAGATATTAAAAAACTCCTACATAAGCCGGCTATGACGATTGCAAGCAACGCTGGGTTAAAACTTAATTCAACTACCTTGAAATCAAAAGACGAATCTTACAACGTTAAGACAAAAGAATATGTGCATCTAATCAAAGACGGCATCGTAGATAGTTTCGATAGTATCGACGCTTCAGTTAAAAACTCTGCCTCAATAGCATCTAACTACCTACGAGCCTACATCTTAATACACCATAAAAAATAAAGGGATAGCCGAAAGGCTACCCCCTTTTTATTTCAAGACAACTGAACCCAAGTATCTTCCCGAACTTACCAAAGCAAAGACTATAAGCATGACCAAGCATAGCCTTATCGTTATGCTTCTTCATTTCTTCAAACACAGAATGATAATCGGTATGATAAGTAATGCTTCCATTAGGAGATGTTAAGGCATACGCCCTGCCCTTGTAGATTTCCTCGTAGAAAACTTTTGAGAAAAGCATTTCAGAATATTTCGTAGGCATCAATTCCAAACACTTATATATAATAGCGGTCATGAATCCTTCGTCATATTCAAATTGTTTCAATAACTCAAGAAACTTTTCTTTTGTAATGGTAATGTCCATATTACAACTCACCATTTTCAATCTCTTTGATTTGTTCCACAATCAAAGACATCATATCAAAACTAAGTTCTTCATCTACATGGTAGAAACGGATAGAAACCTTTTCATCTTCAATATCAAACTTGATAACAACCATCTCGTGATCAGATGTATCGTGATTAGACCAAGTATATTCGATATCATCTTGAGTAACTTCAACTCGATAGCCACGTTCAAGAAACTTTTTATAAACCTTCATTGTATCACCTCCTAATCTCTCCGGCTTACGCCATAATATGAATCTGGATTATTCGTTAACAATTTGTAATCACGAAATTCTTCACGAGCATCATCTTCAAACCATGATTCAAGTTCATCTTCATACTGTACAGCAAGTTCATCAAATGAACCTTGTTCCTCAGCCAAAGCAACTTCCTCTGGCGTTGCAATTCTTGTCAATGCATGTTGTAGATCCTTATCATTCACTTCATAATCATAATCTTCTTCGCCATCTCTACCGAAATGATAATGTAATTCCATTTTTATTCCTCCTTTTAACTCTGCTTATTCTTTTTCATGAATTTCATCCTTGTTTAGATAGATACATATTGTATCTGATTCTCTACGATAACAAGAAAGACTTACAACAGGAATAGATAATAAATGTTTCTTCTTAATCAACTCAGTTCCTTCTATCTGATACAAAAACTTTGAATGTTGATTAGTTAAATCAAAAGCATAAAAACGAAACGCTGTCATTTTAGGAAACAAGGATGTAATATCTAAAACAGTTTGTTCTCCCATATTATAACCCCTTTCTTTTATTTAATCTTTCTTTCAAAGACATAATACTAACCCAAGCATCGAGAAATTCTTTTGCATTAGGATCTTTAATACTTTCATTTCCAATACCTCGACATTGAATTACAATGCCACCACGATACTCAATAGTACCATATGGAGTATCTAATGAATCATTCTTTCTTAGAAAGAGAATGGTTGTTTTTTTGTTGATAACTTGTTCAACATAAGTACCAACACAATGTCCTAAAACATTACCCTCTATTGCAATATCTCTTGCTGTTTGTGGTGCTACAACAGAAAGTCCAAGTCTTTCATTTGAATATTGATACTTAGCAAAAATAGGAAGCATATCTTTATAAGCATCTTCATACTTCATTGCTTCTTTAGTTGCCTTGAGAAGATTATACTTCAATGTAGTTTGTTTATGTACTTCATTGAAATTATCTACACTCTCAAACAACAATGATTTAGGATCATCTATCTTAAGCTCTCGTCGCATTTTCAATTCATCACGATATGCATCGCTTAAGCCATTAGAACGAATAGTAATGGCGGTTTTAGCAGCCTTTATGCTAGTCAGATTAGATTGTTTCTTTAATGCAAAGAACATTTCAGCAGTATAAATCCTAACTGATTCGTTGACGTCTTCAAACATCTTCTTTAATTCAGGGTATGATTTAATGCCAAGAGAAGAACATCGAACAAGCCAATAGAAATCAAAGAAAGATGGATCGCCCATTCTACGAAGTTCAATACGATACTTCTTAATGTTCTTCATAGTAAAATAACGATAATCAACATTCCAACCAGTGAACATAGACTTATGTAACTGCTTGAAACCATTGGCAAGAAGTAAATTGCCCTCTGGGAACTTAACAGCATGTCGTAAATAAAACCATTTAAGTTCTGAACCAGGTGTAAGGTATAAATCTACACCAGAATGTTGACAACACGAGTTTGAAACAAATTTAGAAACATCTTTAGGCCCATAATAGAATGTTTTTCTTGAAATCTTTTGCATCCCACCATAGAAATAATCATAGAATCTACCTTCGTGCCATTTAGTTTCTGTTAATCCATATGGTTTACCATACACAAACTCAACTACTTTACCCTCATGAAGTATATCTCTTTGATATTCAACAATAGTTGTCTTTTCTAAATGAGGTTTTTGATTTGATAATACAGTAGTTATAATACCAAATGATTTAACAAAGGTATCTTTAATACGTTCATATGATATATAAGCTGTGTCTTGCCAGTGATTTCTAGGACAGAATGAACCGTTGACAAAGTATTTATCTTCCAATTCAATCTTACATTTAGGACATGTTTGAGGTTCTCTTGTTTCTAATTGAGAACCACAATGAGAACAATAATTCCCAAGAGTCTTGTTATACAAAACATAATGATAAATATAAGCATGATGATCCCGCAAAGCGCCCCGAGGAACAGGACGCTTCGCGGTATAACACTTCGGAAAATCTTTGTTCATAGAAAATCAAAGAGAGAAGTTTGGGGATTCGGCTTCTTCTCCGGAACGACGGGCTTGACGACAGGCGCTTCAGCTGACGCATCCGCTTTGACTTCGGACTTCTTCGTGCCAGTCTTGACAGACGCCTTGGCAACGGGAGCCACGTTCGTTTCCTGTCCCTTCAGATAGGAATCAATCCACTTGCCAAGCGGACTGTCTTCGATCGACGAGCCATAGCCAAAGGCATAGCTCGTATTCCCTGCTGCTTGCTTAGCAAGATTCACGCAGTAAGCAGCGCAATCACGAAGCGTTTTTCCAGGCCGAAGTATCTGACTAAGAAGATTCTCGTCTTTGGTGTCTGTAAGATAGTTGTGAATGAAATCAACAAACGGATCCTTGTTACCTTCCATCTGTTTATTCATCAACTCTAAAGCACGAACACGAACTGGACGATGATCTTCAACAACCGGAACAATCTCCTCAGTAATTGTTTCGGATTCAGCACCACGCACTTCCGAAACTTCTTCAGTACTTACGTCTTCAACTTGTTCTTCATTTGAATCATCTTCATATATTTCCTCAACCGATTCAACACAATCAAATGCATCTTCCCCATAGCATTCTTGCAGTTCTTTTTGTTCGAGAAATTCTTCGTGATCTTCATTCATTCTCATTTTTGTTCTCCTCCTTATTGGTAACTATCGTTAGATATTTTTGATACAATTCAATCTTAGCACCAGGTGCAAAACCATTTTGTTTTTTGTATCGGAAAGCAATGTTGTTCAATGCTTCCTTAACAGAAACAGCCATACAAAAAGCAACAAGTCTTTCTTGATAGACCTTATCGAATCGAAAGACAGGCCCATCATAACAATACTTAACCTTATCCATTACGCTGCCTTCATACAAGTTATAATCTTTTTCACAACCTCAATTACAGCAGTAATGATATCCAATTCTACCATATTCATTTCAGGACAAGACAAAAAAATGTCATTGTCTTCATCACAATCAAAAGAATAATGCCCTTTGAATAAGGAAACAAAAGCAGAACCAGTAGCAAAATGACCGAGTTCAAAAGAACTTGGAGTAGGATACTCTCCAGTTTTAGTTCTTTTATTTCTGAAATACAAATAGAATCTTGGACCAAACTTGGCTTCGATAACAAGACATTGAGTTACAAATTGATTGTAACCCTCTTTGGAATCGCCACCAAGAGATGCACTTGGCATGTGAGTGTTATCAATAAACACAATATGGGGATCACGACGTAAAGTAGTAACCACACTAAAGATAAAATCAGAATTGAATACTTCTGGCATACTCATTATCTCACCCCTTCGTTTCGAATATCAGTAAGAAAAATAGAATAAATACAGTGTTCTTCATCTATTCTCTTTTCTTCATTGCGTTTGTAAAATGATTCCATTTCAAAAGAAACAACTTCTTTTTCGGTAAACTTTCCAAGTCTACCTAACCATTGAGCCAAAGCATAATTATCTTTATACCTTAACTCCAAACCATATTCATGATTACCGATTACTTCAATCTTTACAGACCGATTAGTATATCCTTTCGGCCCATAAGTTTGAGTACGAAGCATAACAAAAGCATTTAATGTTCCGTAACCTTGATAATGCTTAATCTTCATTGTATCTCCTCCTTATTTTTTGAACTTCTTCATGATCGAATCGATAGCTTCTTTATTATCCATTTTATTCAGACCGCCACCCATGATTGCACCAGTAGTAACTGGTGGCTTAGTTGAAGCAATGATATCTTCTTCATCATCATAAGCCAAGCGTTCTTCTTCAACGCTTTCAACAGCAGGTTGATCAACTATTTCTTCAACCTTTGGCGGCTCAACATAATCTGTATATGAACCTTCCAACAGATATGTTAATCCTTCTTCGGCTTCATCAATAACATCTTGTGATACAAGTAGACTTTGATTAAGAGATTCTAACTTAGTCTTATACTTGTCTACATATGCAACTTTTGAATTGTAAGTATAACAAGGTTCACTTAGTTTATCTATAACATACTTCTTAACACCTTGATAAACACAGCCTTTGGCAATACATTGTGCAAAACAACGGTCAATATCACGAACAGTAAGAGTAGGAACGTTCTTCCTTGTTTCGTTCATCTGACCAAACGCTGACTCCATACCAGAAGATAAACTCATGAGAAGATTTGCATACTCATAGTATGCATCTTCAGATACTCCAAATGCTTTCGCATGGTACTTCGCAATATCTTTAATCGGAACAGGTTGGATCTTGATCGGATGAAACCGATCTTCAAACGCTTCATTTAGAATCTTGTTGCCAGTAAGTGATTCATTCATCGCAGCAAATATAATAGTTTGTGGATGTACACCTATAACTTTATCCAAACCAAGATAACGTCTAGTACCATCAGCAATAGAGTTACCAAAGCCAGTTTGTGTATCATACTGCCAGTTGTTTACTTCATCAAAGAAAACAATAGCAGCAGAACGTAAGCCAATGGAACAATCCGTTTCGGCTTTACCCCAACCAGAAGAAGTATCTTCTCCTGGAAGAAGTAAAACAGCCAAGTCTCCGGGCGTTTGTGTTTCACTCGCAGTATATGTAATCATTGGTGCATTTAAGTAGCGAGCAATGGCATGAACCAAAGTAGTTTTACCACCAGCAGGTTCACCCTTTAACAAGAAATTCTTAAAAGGTTTTACTGGATTATATATTTTAATCAAAGATATAATTTCCTTGAATGCAGCAGATTGTTGTATGAATCCATATAACATATCATCTTTCATCGAATGCTTGAAAGATTCTCTCGATTCCTCAGGTATATTCAACCACGCACCTTGGGCATCATATTCAAATCCCTCTTTCAATTCAGACGAAAGCAACGATGGATCCTCCAACTTAAACTTAATCTTAAAATTGTTATTCAAATATCTTTTTAACATTGTACCGTTGTGATCCGAATCATCAAGCATATAAAACGATTGACCTTTAGCAATCATAGACAAACTAAAATCTTTAACCAAAGTGTGTAGAACACCACTTGGTACCTGAGCAAAATGCCCAGTCATTCCAAGCAACGGTTTGTTAACACCCTTTGATAAAGGAAAGATACTTGAATTGAGTAACTGTATAAAGTCTACTTCAAGACTTACAGTACTCATTTCAACTGGCATAAACATGGAGTTCCCAATGTTTCTAATGATTCCGTATTGCCAACCACTGTTAGAGTTTTGAAATACAATGCATAAATGGTTGTTGTCAGTCATGTAGATATTAAACTTAGCCATATGTCCTCCTTAAAACTTTAATACTGACCGTTTTACAATGGTCAATATATTTTCCGAAGCAAGACGAGTAAGAACAGCAGGATCCTCATTGATAAGAGCATCCTTATTTATAACGAATTTCGTTACAGGCTGCTTTGCAAAGTATTTATCAGCATTAAATCCAGCAGCCTGCATCTTATCATAAGCGGCCGGATTATCTAACGGTTTACAAAGAACAACCTCTGTGCTTTCAGCTATCTCACATTCAACATTGCTGACACCATTGAATTGATGTTCATATACTTCGTGTGAATTGATTGCTGAAATTTCCAGTTGATCCCCCAATTCTTTTTCTACATTAGAGAATGCATCGTTAAACATAGAACGAACACCTCTCATAATGCTGATAGAACTTAAAAGAATATCATTCTTCTGTTCATATGTAATCGTTGATGTATTAAATTCATCTTGAATCTTTTTAACAACACCTTCGAGAAGAGTAGATGTTTGTGTCGCTACACCTACAAAATCTCCTAATCCAATGTCAATCTTTAGATTAGTTGATGAATCTACTTTGTTTACTGTCTTGCCAATTTTCTTTTTAGCCATCGTTGGCCTCCTTATTTTTGACCTTCTACATTGAGAAGGAATTTTTTAGACAAAAACGTGTAAAGATCTGTAGCAAATGTTTGAAATACTTCTGACCAGTTTGAGTAATTAAATTTTTCAAATGCATTAAACATTCTATTGAATGATGCATCTCCCTTTCTAATACCCAAACCAAAACCAGAAACAATTACGTTATACTTTGAAGCAAGATTTTGTAAGAAAACATTAGAGCCAGATGGATCTGAATCAGCACCATCTGTTGCAACTATTAAGCACTTATCTTTATTCCTAACAGACGAAAACCTTTTAACAATATAATTGCGAGCTGATTCAAATCGTGTACCACCAAAGAAACTTTTTCCATCACTAGAATCTTTGAATATCTTTAACGCAGAGTAATATTTTTTTGCATCTAGGTCAGTTGTTTTCTTTATCAAAATACATGAATCAGAATATATTAGAATTTCAACTGGAACTTTATTTGATACGAAAGAAGAAGTTAATGCAAGCAATATATCTTGTAAAGGAGATAAGTTATTACCTTCCATTGAACCTGAATGGTCAATGACAATCATAAGGAATATATCACTTTTTCTAACTGGTACATCTTTGGTTACAAATACATTAGTACTAATTTCAGTACGATATGGACGCCGTATATCAAACTTTCCATGTCGTTGATTGTAATGATTTGAAGCAAATGAATGATACATAAGTTTTGATATCTTTCTTTGAAACTCATTATACATTCTAGTATAATCATTCGTAAATGGGATAATACGGTATGATGGTAGATGTAATCGTATCCCAAAACTTGTTAAAGCCGCTTTGGTTGATGCTGACACTTCAAATCTTTCAGCAGTTTCTTTAAGAGAAAAACCTTCTGCCTTATCAGTACCATTAGGTTTTGTTCCCTTAAATTCTTCTTGTATTTTAGACACAGCATTTTTTAACTTATCTTCAAAACTATCATTGTCTTGTGAAGATGAATTCTTTTTTTCTTTGTTGTATGTCATCTTCATAAACTTAAAGAGTTTTTCAGCAAACTTGAGTTCCAATTCAAATCTATATTCATTTGATTCTATATGTTTAATTGAACAGAACTCCTCAACCAGAACGTCTGGAAATATTTTGATCTTCCATCTGTAATCTGGTCGATAAGCATACAGTATAAAGAAGTAAAGCATATTGAAAACATCTTTTTGTAATACAATATCTGTTGCTTTTGTTTCATATGTAGCACAATCAAGATCAGAAACCATATAATTTCTTAACTGAAACAAATAGTTTTTTGTAAACGGGATTTCAAATGCCATTCTTCTTTCGATGTGTGTGTCTTCTACAACATTGATGACAAGTTTATAAAATGATTCTGGTTGTGGAACATCTTTCTGCACTGTATAGTAAACATGTGCAACTTCATGGAACATAGAACCAAATACAAATGCTGTTGTAACCATATTAAGATTTAATTTCAACTCTCTATATGGAACTTTCTCAACGATCGCTTCAAATAAACCCTCCTGATTCATATGAATCCTTTTGTTAACGAGATCAACTCCAGCCAAAGGAACTTCTTCTGATTCAAAATTGTATTGATACCTATTATCAGACACCAAGACAGAAAGAATCTTTTGAAGATCAATGGTCAAAGAGGAACAGTAACTGAAATAAGATGAAGCAATTTTATTCTGCTCAACTAAATCAAGTTGAGCATAAAACTTTTCTTTAACAGCAAAAGGATTATTCTTTTTTGCTCTTGGCATATACTTCTTCCTCCAATCGCTTTATTTCAATTTGAATCTGCTCTGGATTTAATCCAAAGTAATCCAACATCTTACGTTTGGCTGCAAGAACAAGAAAAGAATCTTCTGAAGCATCTATGAATTCAAAATGCTTCAAGATTTTCTTGTATAAATTATATTTATTTTCAGTTGTAGTGATATCATATATACCACCAATCAAACCATAACCAAGGTACTCGTCATACAAGACCTCAGTTATCATATTTGTACCATCTAAAATCAACATGTCGTTTGCGTCTTTAGATAGTGATGGGTAGATGCCGAAGGTAATATCGGCGTGATGACCATACTTTTCAAAGATGGATAACGCACCTTCAAATCCAGCTTCATCATTATCAAGACACAAAACAATTCGTTTATCTTTAATCAGATTAAACATTCTTGGTGTCATTGAAGTACCACCAAGAGCAACAACATTCTTAATGCCAAGAGTATACATCGAGAGACAATCGAAATACCCTTCAACAACATACAATTTGTTATACCCTTTAGCAAGATGATAACCATAGAGATAGGTGTCTTTAGTGTAGCCACCTTGGTGAACATTATCATCTGGACTGTTCCAATATTTGTATGTCTTGCCGTCTAACTTGCTAGTGAATGAGATCAACTCTTTATCATCGTTGAACTCAGCACGAATAGCACGTCCGGCAAAGCCAATAACATTCTTTCCTTGGTAATCAAACAATGGGAAAGTAATGCGAGAGCCAAGCATAGGTGCATGAGGAGGATCCTTATAAAACAAAGGTGATTGAGCAGGATTAAATCCTTCAAACTTTCTAGTAATCAAATTAAGCAAGGACTTATCCTTTGGACAAACACCAGCACGATACGTTTGTATTGCATCAAGACTTATACCACGTTTTTTCATGTAGTCTAATGCTTGAACAATACTATTAGTTAGCAAAACATTGGTGTACTCAGACACTAGATTGTTAATAGCAGTCCATGAATAATCTATTGCCCTAACACCATCATCAAAAGAATCAATGGATACACTATACTCTTTAGATAGATTCTCCATCGCCGTTCTGAAATCAATGTCATGAATAAGTTGTTCAAACTTAATGACATCTCCTCCTACACGGCACGAAAAACATTTGAAGATACCCTTCTCTCTCGATACATAAAAAGAAGGATTCGTGTCGTTGTGAAACGGACACAAACCCTTACCTTTAGCGTCCAGATGGACGTGTTTCGAGATGTGAGAAAGGATATCAACGTTGCCAATGATCTTGTCAACATTCTTTTTTATGTCCATATATCCTCCTTAGGCCGGGTTGCGGCCATAACTCTCACCTGTGAATAACTTATTATTCATGGCTTTATTCAAGTTCTCAAGAAATTGCACACGAAATGCTTCTACTATTTCATTGTATTCCAAATCAGGCATCGTGTTAAGACACGATGCAATCACACTACCAGATGCAGCAGCGATTGATGATACAACTTCATCGGCTGAACCGTTAAAGTTAAATTCAAATTCAATCGGAGAACCTATTTTACTTTCAGTAATTTTAATCTGAAGTATGATTCGTTCTTCTTCCATATTATACCCCCCTCTCTAATAGAATCGGTGTTAAAACATCGTCCATTTCATCGCATAAATCGTCATGATATGATTCACATATAGCATCAAGATTCTCTTGTGAAAACTGTTGAACATAATACTTCAATGATTCATAATCAAATGTCGGAAAGTGATTCCCTTGTAGATTAGGAATTACTTTTTTAAGTTCTTCATATGTATCAAAGAACCTAAACAACAAACGTGATACACCTTTAATGATTTCATCTTGGTTGTCTAATTCAATTTCACATTCGACATCCAAGTAGGGGTGTATCGGATACAATGTAATCTTTCTATCAATCATATTATTCACCTCCTTCTTTATATTCTTTAGGGAGTTCCCCCTTATACAACCCATGATGTTTCAAACGTTTGATAGCAAGGTATTGAGCACGATTGACACCTTTGTTGGGGAAATATCCAGTGGTATCCCATAGCGAAACAACACCAGTCTTGTCAACAAGCCATTGCATAACATCTACTTGTTGAGGTATATGTTTCCATATAGACTTAGGATCATACCCATACTCAATCTGTTCAACATGACCAAGCGAGTGAGAAAACACACGGACTAAAGCAATTTGATGAGAGGGTACGGCATAGACAATACGTCCACTCTTAAGAACAAGCACCTCAAGATAATTCTTGAATGTATTCTTATGTGTGTCGATGTTGAACGGTTCTCTTAATACTTTTTCTTGATCCAATTTAATTTCCTCCATTGAGTATATTTTTTACTATGTCTTCCAGATCATAGTAACACCCACCAATTAAACCTTGGTCAACAATCTCACCATTATCACCATGATTATCAAATAATGATTGAGAATATTTATGTTGAACATGACTATCAATAGCATCGAGAATCGTAGCCGAAAGCTGACGAGCAGGATTATCATCAATAGAATCCTCAACTGAACGTGGAACAATCGTGAAAGCATACTCATTGCTAATGACCGTGAGAAGATCCTCGTCAGTCAAAGCAGTTGTATCACCTTTTAGCATATGATACCAAACAAAATAAGAATAATGAAGGTCATCATAGAATTCTATTGGCTTAGAGCCAATGATTGTTCTCTTATAGGGTTGAGGAACAATACGTTTCACAACACCTAATTCGTATCGACCACCATTTTCATACAGAACAACTTGACCTACCTTAAATTTCGGTTGTGTTTGTGTCATAATTATTCACTCACAAATCCATCAAACCAAGGTCCGTTTTCATCGACACCTTCAGTATCAGGAGAACTACAATGTTCTTTGGCTTCTTCCAAAGTTAGACCACGTTTGATAACTTCATTACCTACGTTATCTTTCTGATAAAAACGAACAATCATATATGTAGTTTCTTCATCTTGAATCTCAACACTAGGAACTTCTTTCTTCTCCATACGTTCTCCTTCTTCTTGGGCTTGCCAAGATTTGAATTGATCCCAAACTTTTTGATTATAATATACATCTGACAAAAATAGATGAGGGTGCTTTTCAAGAAACCTTTCGATTGCTTCAAACTCTCCAGGTTTTAGATAATGCTTTCGGATTGTTTCATACTCCTGCATTATTGACATCTTAATGCACGTTGTAATTCCATGGATCTATCATAGGAGAAACAGCTGGAGTATATCCAAATTTTTCTTTAACCTTTGCAACAAAGTCTTGAGGCAAGCAGTCAAAAACAAATTCGACAAACTCATTTACCTTATCATTAGCAACGACAAAGGTAACATAGTTTTCTTCGGATTGAATAACATTAACCACTACCAAAACGCCAATGATTTTTTCCATTATAATTCCTCCTTAACCTATAAGGTTAAATATTTTTTCTTTCCATTCACAGTATTTAATCAGCGTAAGTTTATCTACGCTCTTCACTTTATGCAAGCTGTGATTAAGGTATAACGCATGAGTTTTTCTATGCAATCTATATAAATTATCTTTATTAAAATTAGTGTGATCATCATCTAAAAAGATAATTACATCATCTATATCATGAAGCTTAACCCCATGATATTGTTCATACAAATATCTATTCTTTGGTACAAACCCATCTTTTCTTTTAGAATGTTTAAGTGTTTCACTTGTTCTAATATATACTACATTATCTTTTAAATACGTCTGTTCATAATCATCAGGTCTCTTCCAAAAGCCTCTTCGTTTTACTTGAGTAATCTTAGCATTTTCTCTAAGTAATCTCCAAGCCTTTGGTAACCCAAGTTTATATACACCATTATTTTTCGTTAATAAAGATAGAGATACATTGAGATTGAAATGTTCATTAAAAGCTTTTAGTATATCTTCTCTATCATCATACATCTCTTTGCTCTTTAGCAACCATTCTAACCTATCTTTAGTCCATCTCATTTTAACTTTTGTTCCTGTATCTTAATATTTTCTTTCATAATACCATTACGTTCTTGTCTTAATTGATACATAGTTGTTCTTAAAGTTAAGTCCTTTTCTTTGTAATCAATCTCTTGTTGTTTAATCAAAGCAAGAACGTGGCTGTTCTTTAACTGACTTGCCTTTAGTAATAAAGGGTGCATCTCAATCTCTTGAATAGTTAGAGAATCTAACTTCTCAATCTCTTTAATACTTGTTTCGTAAACAACTTGGTTAATATTTCTACTCATTGTTAACTTCCTCCCATTCTGTCCAGTATGAATTACCATTTCCATCGTCATACAATTCGAGGTATCTTTCTTCTGTATATACCTCATGTAAACATTCGTCAGAGCAATAATACTCAAGACCACCATCAATGCAGAAGCCTTGAATCATAGGTCTTCCACATATATCACACGTTCTAATATCTTCTCTTTCAAATAGAGAGTCAATAGAAAGCATTGGTTCGTATCCACTTTGATCCATCCAATAATCATAGATTTTTTCAGCCATCTCTTTACTGAGATTCCAATGGCTGTAATCAAACATGATTAGTTGTGAAGTGAATTCACGATGACCAATTCTATTGATCAACTCAGCAACATCAGTTTTGTTACATTCTAATTCTTCACCTGGTTTACAATGACTAACAAAATGTTTCATCCTCTGTCCTCCTTAGACATATCATTCAATGCTTCAGCCAACTTTTCAAGTTGTGCTTTAGTCTTTCGATTCTTACCAGAATAAATCATATAGGTCTCTGACTTTCTACAATAGATAGACCAGACACCACGATACTTACATACTTCGTAGTTCATAGATAGACAGCCTTTGATTTCCCAGATGTACTAATACGAATGAAAGGAATCTCTTTGTCCAGATCTTCCAAAACATATTCAATACGTCCATCAAGAGTACCTTCCTCACCATACTGGGCATCATACATTTCGTTACGTTTCTTAATGAGGAAAATAAGTTCATTGGAGTAAAGGAAATCAACTAAAAGAATTTCATTTGGAATCTCTTGTTCTTGATTGTCTGCCAAATTTCTTTGGTCAGCAAACAAACAAACAAAATGAACTTGTTGAAAAACTAAATCAACAATCTCTCTTTGTTTAACAGCCATTGTTCTTACCTGAAATGAATGTGATTTTTTCACACTCAACACCGAGGTCAACAAAGTCATAGGTCAAATGACCTTTGACACCAACAAGTGCACCAATCTCACAATGCTTTTTAACAGAATCAAAAATCGAATCACTTACTTGAACGTTGGTTGTGGTAGGAAATTCACCATCAGTTTTCAACACAACAATCTTCTTTTCTTTTTCTTCCAGAAACATCGTGATCTTACCAACTAGAACAACTTGATTTAACATTTTTCTTTTCCTCCTTTGATTGGAAAATTATATTCATAATGTCCGTACTCGTGATGTGATAACAAGTTCCCACATTGAGTACATCTTACTTCAACAATACTTGAATCAGAATAAATCGAACCAGTAGTACGAACAGCATCAGATCCACAGTACCAACACTTGCATGCATTACCAGAGTGCTTGTATCCATTAGACAAAGTGAAGGGCTTGATGAATCCCTTACGAACAAACTTCTTGTAGAACTTATTAAGTTCTCTGTAGTTGCTATCAAGCCGGGGATTGCACATAGTCTTCCCTATTGATTGTTCCACTCGTCCAAGCACCACCGTAAACGCCAAGCTTTGGATACTGTTCAAACAATACATCTCGAAGAATGTTTTTATATCTCTCAAAATGAATCTTATGGAGAGAGATATCAACATCTTCTTTCTGAAGCAGCATAACAGCAAATGACCATTGGTTATCCTCAATAGCAATCTCAAAGATTTTATTCTCTAATATAACATGAGTATCACGATGATGCCAGCGATCACAAATGATAAAGTTAGTACGCTTTTGCAGAAGAATTTTCAATTCATCAATAGCAATTTGAATATCCATAGACTCACATTCATAATCTCTTTCAGTAGTAGGCTCGTCATTTTCATCGAGTTTATATTGCTCGAAGTAATCATAGTCTACATAAAACAAAGTTTCGTATTCACCACGAACACAAACATTTCCTCTTCCCATTTTATTCCCCCCTTAATGGTGTGTATAAAATCGTATCACATACAGGTTGTATCCATTCGTTACCACAATCAATATAAATAAGAACATCTCCATTCTCAGATATGGCAAGCCACAATCTTTCTGGAATAGTTTCATCTTGTAATACATCAGCAAGTCTTTGATCACGTTTTGTAAATCCATATGATGCAAGCTCTGTTCGCATAATAATTTCATGAGCAACATGCTTGCGTGTCCTAGACTTGACTATGTTATGTTTCTTCTTGATTGCCTTCATGTGAGTTTCATATTCATCAAGTACAACAATAGGTTTACGAATTCTTTTCAAAGCATTAGCGGATAGAATATCCAAAGGAAAGTCAGTGAGTTTAACTTTTCTGATTTTAGGTTCTTCACAAGAAATAATCTTAGAGTATTTTTCTTCATCAACGATAGAGTTAATAAGATTTAATTCATCTACCGATCTTGATGAAGGAATGTTAATTATCATAGCATGTGATTTCTCATGTTGATAAATAAGTTGTGATACCTTTTCAACTTGTTCAAGATCTTTCAAGTTAACAGCAGCGGGCCCGTAATGTTTCCCAAAGTAATTCACAATCATTTTTCTCTTAGACTTCAATGATAAAAACTTAGGTTCAATATCTGTAAGATTTGTACGAGTTACTTTTTCCATTTGATTTCTCCTTTAGAAACATTGTCTTGATAAGCAAAAAAATAATTACTAAAATCTTCACCACTTGTCAAACATACAGGGCATGTCCATGGTGTAACTACATACCCTTGACCGTCAGACAAGTATGATTTCTCTTGTCGTAGATCTTGACATCCACAGACAGGACATACACCTTGTTGACCTAATGGAAATGAATCATTAGTTGGCGTGTTTTGTTTCATTTGTTTTCCTCCTCTTCCAAAAGTTGTTGCAAATAAGCACCAAATGACAGGTATGTTTCTGTGTTGTCCATGGTATTCATAAAGTTGCGAAAAATTTCATGCGCGATTTCTGGATCGGTAATATTTTGCCGGTAATACATCACCTTACCATTCACGCTGACGCATACTTCATCATGCGAGTAGACAACATTGACCTTAAGATCGCCTAATGTCTTAGCGCAGCCAACATATGCTACCATACGTTTTGAAGGTGGTGTCGGATCAAATACTCGTTTAGTAACACCTCCTCCTTCGCGTTGAAACACATCAGAATCGTTGTAATTCTTTGACGCTTTGTTATCTTCCATCATTGTTCCTTTCCGCACAACCAATGTGCTAAGGGTATGAGTACCCCTGACCGTGCTACTACCATAAGTAATAGCATCGTCAGAGATACCAGAGCCGAAGCCCTGGATCCCTTTTGCCTTACAGCGTTCCTTTGTAGTTAATCGTAACGCGATAAGGGTTCACGCCAGTTCCGACAACTTCCCATTGGAATGAGTACTTGAACTCATAGTATGGGTACTTCTCTTGGAACTTTTTGATAACGTCTTGTTCATCGCTGCATTGCGATAATTCGATTTCGACTTTGCTGATAAGCTCTAAAGCTGCTTTCTTTGTACAGTTCAAATCGATAACGGACTTAGTTTTGTTTTTCTCCGAATTCAATTTGACAATGCGAGCTTCGAGCGTTTCGATCTCACGTTTGACAGCCGGATATTGCTTAACTCTTTTCAGAGCAGCAACTTTGGTGCCTAACGTTTTGATCAATTCGTCAGCATTCTTGAGAGATGCTTGAGAAACAGTGATCGAACTGTTGATACATTCGATGTCATGTTTCCGCGCAAGTCGAGCCTCACGAATTTGATTCACGATGTTCAAAGACTTTGAATCCATGCGTACTTGTGCCATTTTCATTTCCTCCTTAGGAAATTGATACGGAGTGGTAGTTTGAAGGCGCACTCCTCAACACCTATAACGTTTATGTTATAAGCATTGAGGAATGGCCCGTATTTCTACGGGCTTAGCCTACTACTTTCTGGACAGGACTTCGGCGAGATAATCGAGGTTCAGATTGTAGGCTTCGATTCCATCGGGCTTGGACGGTTCGACGACTTCGGGATTCGGCAACGTGATGGTGGTCTTTACGTTGATGGAAATCCAGGCATTCTCACCAATGGAGAGTTTGCCCTTATTAACCGTCTTGGAAATGGGCTTGTCATTGAACTTAGGCGCATTGGCTCGCGCCTTTTCATGTCTGTTTACCCATCCACGCTTACTCGATTTCCAATACGATACCGGATTAACGATGTAATCGTATTCATCCGATTCGTATTTGCGAGTGGAATACCAGCGATGGCTGGAATCCGTAAACAGCTTTGTGCGCAGGTACGATGACTTCGCGCCTTTGATTAACTCATACATTCTCGGATCCGAGAACGCAAAATCAAAGAGCATCTGTTCGATGTCTGCGTGGTGCGGCCAGTTTATGCAATCGCGCGTATCTCGCACATCTTGCACAAGTCCGGACACAGAACGCCAGAAATCGAGCGCTGTTTGTTCAAGCAACTCAAACAGCTTCGTCCAAGCAAAAGCATAAAGCAAAACTTTTTTCATGATTTCCTCCTTAGGAAATTGCTTACGTCTGGACTTGGAACCAGACTGTAGCATTACTAAGAGCTATTGCCCTTAGTCCTCTGCTATACGGCGAAGTTCATCGATCAAAACTTTCGCCATCTCCTTGCTTGAACAAGGAAAAATATCTGCACCTTCAAGGGGATTACCCTTAACATCGCAGACAATGACAGTAACATGAATCTTTGAATATACTGTCATTTTGGCATAGGTATTAGGAACTAAATAATAGATCCTATTCCACAGCTTCATAGTGTCCTCCCTTCTGGACTTATTTGACTTTATCAGCCAAACCAACGGTACTATATATACCGCTCGTTTCGATGATAAAATACGCAGACAATTTATTGTCAGTTTCAGTACTGTGCAAGACACATGTAAAAGTACGGCTATTTTGTAGTCATTTCGCCCTTACATCTGTTTATTTTTGCCACAGTATTATGTCATTGTTCACCACAACGGCTAACCGCCGAAATTATTCCTCTCACTCACACCTGCTATGTGAATGCTTTTCGACGGCCAAACTGCGCTCTTTCTAAGACTTGCGAGCGTTTCGCAATTCTTTTTCCACAGAACAGGCGATGTAATAATCGCGCTTATTTATAGTCTAACCAGTAACTATCAACAATTCGTGCGCACGCACACGACTGTTCACCGTTCGCTGACTACATTTAAGCGCAAAGTTTACATCACTTCTTCTCAGGAAAAAGTTTTCCATTCTCGCGCGCGCGATCACACGCACGATCGCAGACACTACTTTAACCTGTCGTAAGTCGTATCAGAACGAGGATGCTAGCACACCTAACACAAATGCACTAGCACCCTCAGACTGTACGATACTTACTTCTCCTCTATTAACCCTATAGGGAGACATTGCTACGAGGATCTTTATATAAAAGTATTTTGGCTTCAATAGCCAACTTTACTAATCCATCAGAGAAGTCAGAGAGCGCTTCTAGCGCTTCCCTGACAGTCATACGATGGTTCAAAAGATCCAGGTAGACTTGGTTCAACCCCTTCTTCTCTTCATCAAAAACTGATAGAGATTCGGGGTTATACCTATTACTGTAGTAACGGGACATGATTTCACCTCCTTTGGTGAATAGTAAGAAGCGGAACAGTTAGAGCAGTCAGGGACTATCGGCGTCCAAAGTCGCTCAGTTCTGAATACTTCCTCTCATATAGGCGCGAATGATTCCACTCACACCCATAGGAGAAGAAGAGGGATCAACCCTCAATCTTCTGGACGAACGAACCGTCTGACTGGATTCCCCAGGACGCTTCATCGTGTCCGTCTCGTGCTTCAAAGCCTACAAGATTAGCTTTGCAAGCATAGCCTTCGTCGGTGTCATGGATATTCCAGCCATGAACCTTGATGCCGTTGAATTCTCTACTGGCATAGAGCGTGTGGTAAACCTTAACCATTGTTTTGTCCTCCTTTCTTTTAGATTGAGGATTATCTCCACTCTCAATACTACAACCGAAGCTGTAATATTGAGAGAAGAGACAAGCCGAAGCTTGTCCTTCTTAGAATGGCAGCTGAGCAATCAGCTTACCATCCACCCACTCACGCAGGGTGA
>Ga0209835_1000194_pt1 | contig 42512 bp, 47 predicted proteins | sample LakKivwa52mmetaG_FD_184138 | JGI IMG/M metagenome (GOLD analysis project Ga0209835, IMG submission 184138) | Anoxic lake water microbial communities from Lake Kivu, Rwanda to study Microbial Dark Matter (Phase II) - Lake Kivu water 52m metaG... | ecosystem: Environmental > Aquatic > Freshwater >... | reverse complement strand
AGCCTCCATTGATGATTTGATAGATGGTGCCGTCATACCAGACATAGTCTCCGATGGAGTAGGTATCCCCTAAAACATATTCTGGAATACCTTCTGGAGCACCAGCAGCAAGTCCCCATTCACCAACAGGTATTAATCCAATACCATTTGCACTGGACTCAGATAAATGAGTAGCCCAGAATGCAAAGGTTGCTGTTGAAAATGAGAAAGCGATAATTCCAAGCACGACTATGATCATTCTACGCCATATTCGTGTTGCGTTACTCATCATCATCCTCCTTTCAAAAATCATAGAGGTGGCCAATGTTAGCCACCTCGTATAAATCAGTTTTTATAAATTGTAAGTGACAATTATTATCCAATTAGCTGTTTACAGCAGTTGTGCTGAACAGGAAGGTAATAACGATATCTTCACCAGCTACTAAGTTATATTCAGTAACGTTTGCTGGTTCTGGAAGTGTAATGGTAACTGTTACAGTGATTGAATCGCCATCAGATGTTAATGATTGTCCATCAGGATAAGTAATCACAATGTCCAATAATGATAACACTGATACTGGGGTTCCATTGACTGCACTTACAACAGACGCTGTGAGTGTTGATACTAAACCACTTGCATCAAGTCCAGCTGAATCTAAATCAACTTCAAAATTTAAAACGATTGTATCAAATGTTGTGACATCATCTTCGAAACCTGTTGGAACAAGTGTACCACCTGTTTGGTTTGTAACATTGATTGTAGCTGCAACTTCATCCCCTGAGCCAACTGTGATTGTTCCAGTAGCATTTGCTGTGTCAGCTGCAATTCCAGATGCCCAGAATGCATATGTGAAACCAGATACCAAGAAGGCCAATACGACTAATAATCCAATAACTAAACTCTTTTGTCTCATAATTTTTAAATCTCCTCTTTTATATTCCCTTTTATTTTTTTTGTTTTTTATTATTCAGTGACTCTTGGAGTTACACTAAACGTGATCTTAAAACTGATGGTTTGACCTTTAATGTCTTCGAAGGCTTGTCTCGAGTCTTCGACATTGACTAATTCTAGGTTCAATCCTCTTTCTATTGCCTCTGCTTCATCAATAGGCTCCAATAACTTCACAACGATTTTGACGGTAACTTTACTGTTGAAAAGTTCACCTTCGAATGTTTCACTTTGATTGTTAATCGAAATCGATACAAGTTGTGCATATGTTTCTGAATCACCGATCTTAATTTCTGTTGCTGTGACAACCAAATTCATGGTTTGTACCAGTGTCTTGTCAAGACTGACTTCATACTCGAATACAACTTCGTCAACTTCCCCTTCGAAGTTCACATATCCGGTTGGGACGAGCATGCCTGTAAATTGATCATGCATTTCATCAACAACCAAATTTGCATCTTCACCTTCAAATCGAATGACGACGTTACCAACTTCTGATACATCTTGCCAGTAAGCGAAGGCGGCGGATGACGTGAATCCCAGCGCAATCGTTAACATGATGATGATCAGGATTGGCACGTACTTTTTCCCTGGCAAGTTTTCGCCTCCTTCATGAAAAAAGTCAACGTATCTCTTACGTCGACTTGTGTTTTTGAAAATAAAAAGCCACTGAAGTCACGCAAGAATAATGTCTAGTTAAGTCTAGACGATACTCATAATGACAACTGGCTACCATTTCAGGCCCTATAGCTTTGCGTCCTTGAGTTTCCTCAAGTTTGCCCTTTTACATTGTGTTGAAAGATGCTATTCACATTTTCCCTTTGATTATATAATTTTAATAAATGGTTGTCAATGAAAATGATGACAATTTTCTTAATTCTTACATTTTTTACCATATTTTGACAATCAAGGTGCGAAATCGATTGAATTCGCACCTTTTTGTCATATTTTGAATCGTTTAGCGTGTTATTTGATTAAACTAGCTAATTTACCCACAGTACGAATCAATTGTGCAGTATAGCTCATTTCATTGTCATACCAAGCCATGACTTTCACGAGTTGGCGATCGCCATAATTGACGATTTGCGTTGTGTTTGCATCATAGAGTGATCCATAATGAGAACCAATGACATCGGATGATACGATTGGATCTGAAACGTATGCTAATGTTTCATTTGCTGCTTTCTTAAATGCTGCATCAATTTCTTCGAGTGTTGTATGCTTCTTCACTTCAACAGTCAAGTCAACAACTGAACCTGTGATGGTTGGAACGCGTAGTGCAGTACCATCAAGTTTTCCTTTGAGTTGTGGAAGAACTAAACCGATAGCTTTTGCAGCACCTGTGGAAGATGGGATGATGCTTGCTGCTGCTGCGCGTCCTCTTCTGGATAAAATACCCTTCTTATGAGGAACGTCCATGAGTGATTGGTCATTGGTGTAGGCATGAACGGTTGTCATCATACCACCTACAATACCGAAATTATCATCAAGAACTTTTGCAATAGGTGCTAAACAGTTAGTTGTGCAAGATGCACCACTGATGATGTTTTCGGAACCATCAAGTACATTGTCATTGACATTGAATACGATTGTTTTAACATTGCCAGTTGCTGGAGCAGAAATAACGACTTTCTTAGCGCCTGCTTCGAGATGCCAGCCAGCTTTTACTTCATCTGTGAATAAACCAGTACATTCGAGAACAACATCAACACCGAGTTTACCCCAAGGTAAAGCTTTTGGATCTTTTTCAGCAAAAATTGGAATCTTTTTGCCATCAACCACTAAGTCTGTACCTTCATAACTTACTGAATTCAGCTTGAATGTACCTTGTGCTGTATCATACTTCGTCAAATATGCCAATGTTTCAGCATCAGTCAAATCATTGATCCCTACAACGTTAAATCTTGCATCATCTGCCATCAGTCTGAACGCAAGACGACCAATGCGGCCAAAACCGTTGATTGCTACTTTAATAGCCATTTTTTAATTTCCTCCTTGAATGGAATTTTTCTTCATCTCTATTCTACCATTTTCATTTTGTTTTTCAATTATTAGGTTTCTTCTTCACGAATGTAAACGTTTTTCCTTTATTTATATGGGGTGTTTTGATATAATAAAAGAGCGGTAATGATCATCAGAAAAATCTGAGGTAGGTAACGTCCATGACAAAAAATATTGAGATTGAATTTAAGACCGGGATTACTAGTGAAAAGTATCAGGAACTGCTGAAAAAATTTAATCTTGAAAACAACATTTTTAAACAAACTAACCATTACTTTGATACTGATGATTATCTGTTGAATCAAAAAAAGATGGTCCTTCGGATTCGTCAAAAAAGTGATACGCTATATAAAATCACTTGGAAAAGCCAAAGTGAACAAGGTGCTTTCGAAAGTCATGTGCTTTTAACGAAACAACAAGCACTTGACATGATCCAAAACGGATTTTATGCTAAAGACTTCTTTGAAGAGCTTGATATGTTTGTCACTTTTAAAGTTTCACTTGACAATTATCGTGTAAGCACACCTTATGAGGGTGGTGTCCTGTTTTTAGATCGTTGTGAATATTGCAATGTTGTGGATTATGAAGTGGAATATGAAGTTGGAAATTACCACGAAGGTCAAAAGTTATTTGAACAGTTTTTACAACGTCACCAGATTGAAATTCAGCCGACAAAACGCAAGAGTGAACGCGCATTTACATGTAAAAGATAGCTGATGCTATCTTTTTTTTAGTTCATTGTGCGTGTGCATTTTTTTTGTTATAATGATTTGGATGGAGGAATTCTATGCACCCAATCTTACAATACATCAAACATCATATGCTCATACCGTTTATTTTTGGTGTTTTGTTCATCCTTTCATTCACACTGGAACCGATCGACCAAATGTTTGAAGGATTCATCAACATTTTACTGAGCAAAAGTATTTTAGTCTCTGATTATCTACTGATTGGTGGATTGGCAGCGACACTTTTTAATGTTTCATTGACAGTACTCTTGAATTTGCTGATTATTAAATGGCTTAAACTAAAAATGACCGGACCCATCTTTGCTGCAATCCTAACGATTGCTGGATTCGCTTTTTTTGGTAAAAACATTTTCAATGCAATTCCTATGTACGTTGGGATTTACCTCTATGCCAAGGTAAGTAAAACTCCGCTTAAAAATTACATATTGGTTTTACTCTTTTCTTCTGGAATATCACCAATCGTCAGTTACATCATGTTTGGAATAGGACTCAATCTTTCAGTCGGTATTCCTTTAGCACTGGTTGTGGGTATGCTCGTTGGTTTCATCCTACCCATTTTTAACGCACATGGCATTAAATTCCATCAGGGCTACAATTTATACAATACCGGCTTTTCCATGGGTGTCATCTCGATGTTTTTAACTGCAATACTCTCTGTGTTTGTCACCATTGAACGCAGTGCTCAGGTTGAAAACCAATATCATCTACCCTTACTCATTGCAACGCTTGTCATCAGTGTCATGATGATCATCTATGCATTCATACTCGATCCTAAGGTGTCGAACAAGTATCCAATTTTATTAAAGAATTCAGGACGACTCATCAGTGATTTTGTGGATGTGGCAGGAAAACCTGCAACAATTCTCAATGTGGGTTTGATGGGATTGTTCTCAATCGCAATCGTATTAGGACTTGATATTAAGATCAATGGTCCTGTCATGGGTGCCATCTTAACCATTATTGGATTTGGCGCATTCGGTAAACATCCACTCAATAGTTTACCCGTTGTACTCGGTGCGATACTGGCTGTTTGGCTGACACCCCTTGAACTCACACTCGGACCCATCCTCGCCATCTTCTTCGTTACTGGCTTAGCTCCACTAGCAGGACGTTTTGGATTCATCGCAGGAATCCTTGCAGGATTTGTACATTTATTGATTACACCTCTAGCACTTGCATTCCAAGGTGGATTTGATTTGTACAATAACGGCTTTGCCGCAGGATTCGTAGGAGCCATCTTTGCATCACTTTTTGTTATCATTAAACCAATCAAGGACGAGAAACAATTCTAAACCCCTATACATGCCCATTTAAGGCCGTTTATTGGCATTATTGATATCAAGCATTGACATGAACACTAATTCACTCTATAATATTATATGTAAGTACCAATCGATGGAGGTTAACATGAAAGAACGCAGTTTATTATATTTTATCACCGCAGTGGTTGCAACCGTGCTCTTTGTGGTCGCCATCATTGTACGCTTCCTGGATTGGTTCCCATTTTATGGGACCTTGGTTCTACCTCAAATTCATAAGCTCATCATCCCTTTAATTCTTTTATGGGTTGGATGGTATTTTGAAAACAAGGGATTCTTACTCGCATCCACAACCATTACTGCAGTGATCTTCATGCTTCAAATGGATCATGCAGGAATCCTAAATGGTGATATCAACGTCCTTTCTTCACTTGCTCCGATTGTGAGAACAACTTATGTTCTAGGTTTCATGTTGATGTCAGCTATTGTTGTATTAGGTTATTATACCTGGTATGTCTTACATGGTAAAAAGCATTAAAAATCAAAAATGATGGAAAAATAAAAGGAACCCGAGTTCCTTTTTTTGTTGTCTTATGATCGGTTTTGCTGAATCTCTTTTTTGATTTCGTCAAAATAGCGTCTCAATGCACTTTGATAGTCACAGAGTTCTCCTTGTGGACAATCCATGCACATGATGAGTTCTCTGAGTCTTTTGGGAATGAATACTCTGATTTCTTCATCGTTATATCCAACCTGCATCTTATCCCCCTCAATCATGATGGGACGTTTTAAGACGCTCGGATTATTGATGATGAACTGCTTCAGTTCGCTAATTTTCATGTCTTCGACGTCAAGTGATTCTTCCTTGAAAATCTTGGATCTTGTTGAAATGATGTCTTCAAATCCATTTTCAGCATTTTCCAACATACGGTCTATGTCGGACTCTGTGATGCGCTGATTGAATAGATTTTTTTCTTCATAGGGGATCTGATGATCATCAAGCCACTTTTTCGCTTTCCGACAGGATGAACAACTTGGTGTAGTAAAAATTGTAATCATGTCTTCCTCCTCATGGAGCATAGGTTTTAGCCTATAGCACTTTGTGTTCTTGTTTGGGACTTACCCGCTATTTCATTATATAGTGTATCTATGCAATATTCAATAACATCAGGACATTTTATCATGATTTAACATAATTTTTGCCCAAATGATTCCAGTTATCCTATGGATAGGTTATAATGAATACAACGTCGATGAGAGGAATTGATTCATATGTCCAATGGGATTTATCACTTTTTTATCCAAATTTAGAAGCTTGGGAAGATGATTTAAAAAAACTACCTGCAAAAATAGATGCGCTTGCATCCTTTCAAGGTAAGCTCAATCAATTTGAATCGTTTAAAGCATTTCATGAACTTGAAGAAGAAACTACACACCTTGTCTACCGTCTTTATGGTTACATTCATCTTTCTTCAGATCTCAACTTAAAAGATAAAATCAAGTCTGCCAAGAATCAAGAAATGATGCTTATGTTTTCAAAGATGAATCAGAAAACAGCCTTCGTTTCACCAGAAATCATCGGAATCGGTCAAGAAAAAGTCATGTCTTTTGTCGACTCCGATCCATTCTTAAAAAATTATCGTTTCGGATTCGAGAAGTTATTCATGTTGCAAGAACATGTCCTATCTTCTGATCAGGAAGGTATTCTGGCCAATTATGGACCTGTTCAATCCATTCCTTCTTCTTTGCATCAGGCACTCTCGATTGTCGATGCAACGGATGAAAAGATCACTTTATCCGATGGCAAGGAAGTCACAGTTACACTGTCTAATTTCAGATCCATGATTCCTGAAGTTCCCACTGCTTCGGATAGACAAAAAGTGTTTGAAGCTGCATTTAAGAGATATAAGACCAATAAGACTGCATTTGCTGCGACATACAATCTCGTACTTCAAAATCAAGCAGCCAATTACAAATCAAGAAAATATGCGTCAGCTCTAGATGCTGCATTGTTTAAAAACAACATTCCAACATCGGTTTTCCATAATTTAAAAGATGTTGCCTATGAGAACACTCAACCAATCAAGAGATACCTTGAACTTAGAAGAAAGCATCTCAAACTTGAAAAGCATCGCACCTACGATCGCTTCATGAAACTTGCAAAAGATGACACGAAGTATGATTTTGAAACTGCAAGATCCTTGTTCTTTGAAGCAATCCAAGAAATGGATCCTGTGTTTGTCAGTCATCAAAAAGATGCTCTAAAAGATGGATTTGTCGATGCGTATCCAGCGGATGGAAAGCGTACTGGAGCATATTCTTCAGGATTCTATGGTTTTCACCCTTATATTTTGCTGAACCACGATCATACACTGGATGCAGTGTTCACCCTTGCACACGAAGCAGGACACAGTGCACATACTTTATTCTCCAATGAAAACCAACCCATGGCAACCGCAGATTATACGATTTTCGTTGCTGAAATCGCATCTACATTTAATGAGCATGCACTGTTAGATTATCTCGTCTCTAAAGCCAATTCGAAAGTGCAGAAGATTGATTTGCTTGAATCTGCCATTGATGGCATTATGGCAACCTTCTTCAGACAAACACTGTTTGCAACATTTGAGTTTAGAGCAACACAACTTGTCGAACAAGGTCAAGCCATTACAGAGCAAGCATTGTCAAAAATCATGATTGATTTGTATAAACATTACTATGATATTGATATTACTGAAGAAAACGGTAAAGAATATGTTTGGGCGTACATCCCTCACCTCTTCCATACACCTTTTTATGTTTATCAATACGCTACATCCTACAGTGCATCTTTGAAGATTTATGATAATGTCAAAAACAAGCAACCGATGGCGATGAAGAAATATTTAGGACTCTTGAAATCAGGCGGTAGTGATTTCCCAGTCAATCAAGCCAAAGCTGCGGGTGCAGACTTAACACAGAAAGAAACGTTCATGGCTGTGATCCGCCGTTTTGAGAGTCTTGTGGATCAACTCGAAAAAGTGCTTGAAGAATAACGTAAACAAAGGTATAATGAAAGTGCAATGAGAAGGAATGTCATTGATTGAGTCATGTCAAGAGAGCTGGAACGGTGGAAACCAGTCATGAAAAATCAATGAGTGGGGCCTTTGAGCAAACAGTCCGTCGACTATAACGACATTGAGGGTCGAAAGTTTTCTTTCGAAACTAAGGTGGCACCGCGTAAATCATTACGTCCTTAGACAACAATCTAAGGACTTTTTTTATTCAAATATAAGGAGGATTACATATGGAAAAAACAAACAACATCACCCCTGAAGCTGTCAAGAAACCAGAAAGAAAGACATTGGTTTCGGGTATCCAGCCCACCGGTAGACTGACGTTAGGGAATTACATTGGAGCACTTCGTCAATTCGTTCTTCTGCAAGATGAATTGGAAAATACTGAATTTTTCATCTTCATTGCCGATTTACACGCCATTACAACACCACAAGATCGCGTTGAGTTGAAGAAAAACATCCGAAGCGTTGCTGCTCTTTATCTTGCATGTGGACTTGATCCAGCAAAGGTCAATCTCTTCATTCAATCTGAAGTGATGGAACACACGATGCTCGGATACATCATGGAATCCACTGCTTATGTCGGCGAAATGGAAAGAATGACTCAATACAAAGACAAAAAAGCGAAACAAACCGATGGTATTCGAACTTCTCTTTTGACGTATCCAGCGCTCATGGCTGCAGACATCTTGCTCTATGATGCGAGTATTGTTCCGATTGGCGATGATCAGAAACAGCATTTAGAACTCACGAGAAACTTAGCCATTCGGTTCAATAATGCTTATGGAGACACTTTTGTCGTTCCTGAGGGTTTTTATCCGAAAACAGGAGCGAGAATCAAGAGTCTTGCTGAACCTGAAAAGAAAATGTCTAAGTCCGATGAAAATCCAAAATCCTATATCATGTTACTCGATGATTTGGGTTTAATCAGAAATAAGATCAAGAGTGCTGTCACTGACTCCGAGGGTACCATTAAGTATGATTTGAAAAAGAAACCTGGCATTTCCAATTTACTGACGATTTATGCATCTTTAACCGATGAATCCATTAAAGAAATCGAAAAGAAATACGAAGGATCCAATTACGCTACATTCAAAGCAGATCTTGCTGAAGTTGTTGTCGATGCCATTCGACCCATTCAAAAACGGTACTTTGATATCATCAATGACACCAAATTGGACGATATCTTAAGCCAAGGCGCAGAACGTGCACGATTGATTGCATCAAGAAAGATGCAAAAAGTGATGAAAAAGATTGGGCTTGGAAGAATCAAATAACATTGAAGGGAGCAATCCCTTTTTTGATAAAAAAAATAGGCATTTCGCCTATTTTGCTCGATATGTAGAAAACTGATCGATTGGATACTCGACATCCCCATCGATTTGAAGGTAGGTTGGTTTGTCGAATGATATTGAAATCACGTTTGCATTCATCACCTTCACCCAACGTTTGAAGATGACATGCCATCCTAAATAAATGGTTGGAAATATTAAGATTAAAATCCATTTTGGAACATCTTTGACCATGACAAGCTGAAGTTTTTTCTCATTTCGATTTGCTGTAGGAGCGATTTTCATGCCTCCTCCAAAATAAGGAGAATTCATCATACTTGCAAACCATAGTTTATTTTCTCTAAATTCCTGTCCATCGACATTGAGTGTTGCAGAGATGGGTTTAAACTTTGCAAATCCTTCAAATGCATGTCGAAAGTAGTTGAGTTTATTTTTCTTGTACTTTGAAGTATTGACCAAATGTCCAATGAATCCATCGAGACCAGCACCTGCTCCATTTAAAAAGAGTCGATCTTGATCATGAAAATGTACAGAGGGCAGTATACTCAAGTATTTCTTAATCGGTACAATCTTAGCTTTCGTTTTTAAGCTTCTCACAAAATCATTGCCAGTCCCCGCCTGGTACATGAAAATGTCTTGTTTAATGTCAAGCGTAGCAATCACATTGGCGAGTCTATTGATGGTACCATCACCACCGACAATGATGATTCTATCTGTATCTGCGCACCCCGATAAGAAAGAATCGACATTATCAATGGAAAGTAGACTGTAACTGACGACAGCATTTCCTGATTTTCTGAGGTGTTTTGCTATTTTTTCGATGAACTTTGGATTCTTGCCATTTCGAGATAACGGATTATAAAGTAATATGTCCATAAATGTCTCCTATGCGTAGACAACCATCGCGTACTTTTTCTTACCTCGACGGATAATCTGATATTTTCCAAACAGTGCATTTTCCTGGTTTAAAATGAAATCTAAGTCTGAAATCTTGGTTTCATTGACGATGATTGCTCCGCTTTGAATGAATGTTCTTGCTTCGCGCTTTGATGAAGATAAACCCGTGTCGACCAGTGCATCAAGAAGTGGGTAGGATCCGGATACTTTTTTGACATCAAGTGTTTTTTCAAGCATGGATAGGCCTGATTTTGATAATCCATTGAAGTCTCCAGAAAATAAGGCTTCGGTCACTTTAAGTGCTTCATGGAGCGCTTCTTTGCCGTGGACAAGAGTGACAATTTCTGATGCTAACTTCTTCTGAGCTTCGCGTTTCTCGGGTTCCTTTTTGGAAAGTTCCAGCAATTGCTCAATCTCAGGTCTGGAAAGTAAGGTCAATGTTTTTAAATAGTTTTCAACGTCAGCATCTGAAGCATTGAGGAAATATTGATAAATTTCATAGGGTGATGTCAAGTCTGCATCTAGCCATAATGCACCCGATTCACTTTTCCCAAATTTAGTGCCATCCGCTTTGAGTAGCAAAGGTGATGAAAGTCCAATCGCATTCGCTTGATCACCTTCAAGCTTTCGAATCAATTCAAGTCCTGTTGTGATATTACCCCATTGATCTGATCCACCGAACTGCAACTTACAGTCTAGTGTTCGATAGAGATGTAAGAAATCAATGGCTTGAATGAGCATGTATGAAAATTCTGTATAAGAAATCCCTACTTCAAGTCTTTTTTGCACTGTATCCTTGGCAATCATGTAATTGATGGAAAAATGCTTACCATAATCTCTTAAAAACGAAATCATGTCAATCTTTCCAATCCAATCGTAATTGTTGACAAAAATTGAACGATTCGGGTCTACAAACAATGAGAGTTGTTTCTTGATTTTTTCAGCATTCAGTAATGATTCTTCAAGTGTCAGTAGTTTCCGTTCGGAAGTTTGTCTCGGATCCCCAATCAATCCTGTTGCACCCCCAATTAAAACAATAGGGGTGTGTCCATATTTCTCCAATAGAAGCATTCTTACAACCTGAACCAAATGACCCACCGTTAAAGATTCTCCGGTTGGATCAAATCCACAGTAAAAACGTATTTTTTCTTCATCTAATAATTTTCTAGCTTTTTCTTCATTGGATACGTCTTTGATCAAGCCGCGCCAGATTAACTCATCATATAATTTCATGTTCTTTTCTCCTTGATTTTTAAACAAAAATCGCCCTTAGACAAAATCTAAGGACGAAATCATTCGCGGTACCACCTTAGTTCCGGATACAATCCAGCACTCGATTCATTGTGATCTCCATAAATGTATTTCGATACTTGTTTTCTCCTCATGTTACACCGTCATGAAGTCTCTTTGTTAGGGTTTCAAGTCTCTACTCGATTTTATTTCACGGATCGATTCAGTTGTTTGTGGTTTGTCTCTTGACAATATAATGTGGCAATGTGATACGGATATTGTCTACATCTTTTTGATTCATGAGTTTGGTGAGTAGTCTCATTGATACAGCACCAATATCATAGACAGGTACATCAATCGAAGTGAGTGTTGGTCTAGAAAGCAATGCATACTTCGTATTTTGGAAACCTGCTACAGCTAAGTCTCTGGGGACGAGTCTACCGTTGTCTCTTGCGATATTCATGAAAGATACTGCAATAGAGTCTCTCACACCGATGGCTGCATCAATTTTCTTATCGGAGAAGAAAGTCGAAAAGTGTTGACGGTTAATATTGGTATCACCACTTGTTCTAAAGATTTTAGGATCTAAACCCGCTTCTTCCATGGCTCTGGTATAGCCGGCTTCTTTTTTATCATTGACAGAATAGCGTCTTGCTGTTGACAAAAGATAGATGTTTTGTCTATGATCATTGATCATGAGTTTTGTAATCTCATAACCCGCCTTCTCATAGTCGATTGAAACGGTTGGAACATCTGGATCATCTGAGACAACATTGGCAAATACAAATGGAATACCATTCGAATTGAACATACGTTTGATATCTTCGACTCGTTTTTCGTTCAGTTCATCATTGAGATACAAAACACCATCTACCTGTTCTGCAACAATATCGTGGAGTGTGTCTAAAACATCCATATCTTCTCTGATGGCGAATAATTTGATGGAATACTTATAGTTTTGAGCGATATCACTGATTCCTCCGAGCATTTCTGCAACCGAAGCTCTTGTGATGTCAGAGATGACAACTCCAACCGTTGTCGTTTTTCTGCTTGCAAGACCTCTTGCAATGACATTAGGACGATAACCGAGCTCTTTAATGACCTTAAGAACTCTCAGTCTTGTCTCTTCTTTGACTTTTTCTGGATTATTGAGTACACGTGATACAGTTGCTAGCGAAACACCAGCTGCACCGGCGACATCATAAATAGTTGCGTTACTCACTAAAAATCACCTCTTCTTAACTCATATACGAAATTATTATATCATGGAGTGTAAAGGCTTTCAAGTATTAGTGAAAATATTTTCATTCGTTTTCACAAATGTACCGTTGGATGGATTGTGAAAAATTAAGCTTCCTTTTGAATCATGAACCCATATCCTCTTACAGATACAAGCCATTGAGGTTCATCAGGGTTGTCTTCTATTTTTGATCGAATTCGGTGGATGTTTACACTGATTAAGTTGTCATCATGATCAAAAGGTCTTTTCCAAACATATTCAAATAATTCCTCTTTACTGACAGCACGACCTTGATACATAAATAATACCTGTAAGATATTAGCTTCTTTTTTTGTAAGAGCAATTTTCGAATGATTTTTTTCAATCACATGATTACGATAATCAAATATCATATTTCCAAGCTGAGAGATACTTTCTGTGACTTGAGGTAGCATTTTGGATCTTCGAATGTTTGCCTCTACACGTGCAATCAGCTCATTCATTGAAAAAGGTTTGACCAGATAGTCATCTGCACCGATTCTTAAATACTCAACTTTGTCCATATCCTTATTTTTAGAGGATGTGATGATGATGGGCACATTAGAGCTCTTTCGTATGGTCCTAATGATAAATTCGCCCATAGCATCCGGTAAAATGATGTCTAAAATAACCAAATCAAATCTACGCTTTGAAAATTGATACAATGCATCAGAACCAAAGTATGTCGATGTAACAACATAAGATTCTGATTGTAGCGCAGATGTGACGAGTTCATTCATCATTTTATTATCTTCAACAACCAATATATTATAAATCATTGGAAACAGCTCCTTCATTTTGAGGATAAAGTGTACCGATAATCTCATCAATGACTGATTTCAGTACTTCAATCAAATCCGGATCAAATTGTTTTCCGGATTCTGAATACATAATCTCAAGGGTTTTTTCGAGAGTAAATGCATTTTTATATGCTCTTTTTGAGATTAAAGCATCAAAGACATCTGCAATCGAAACAATACGCGCTTCTAAAGGTATTGATTCTCCTTTAAGTCGATCTGGATATCCCTTGCCATCATATCTTTCGTGATGTGATCGTGCAATGGAAATGGCGAGATCAAGAAAACCCATGTTGGGATGAACTTCTTTGATTTCACTCAGCAATTGCGAGCCGAAGACAGTATGTTTTTGCATTCGATGTCGTTCTTCATCGGTATAGATTGACTTGCTTTTCAATAAATCGTCATCAATACCTATTTTTCCAATATCATGAAGAATACTTGATAAAATTAAGTTCTTAACGTATGTCTCAGTCATGATTTCGGAATATTTGGGCATTCCTTTCATGTGTGATGCAAGGATTGTTGTAAAGACTTTGATCCGATTCACATGACTACCCGTATCTCTGTCTCTAAGTTCTGTCAATCGTGCAAGTGTATCAAAAAATGCTTTTTTATCAGTACTTCGACTGACACGTTCTCCCACTTTTAAACGAAAGATGAATTCATTCTCTTGAATGGGCTTAACCATGAAGTCATCAGAACCATTGACAAAGCTTTTTTCAAGCTCAACGATTTCTTGACTGCTTGTAATGGTGATGATGTGTGTATACGTGCCAATTTCATGCTCTCGAATGTTTCGAATCAGTTCATGCCCGTTCATGTAAGGCATATTGATGTCTGTGACAACAATCTCAGGTGCAAACTCTTTCCAAATATTCCAAGCTTCTTTCCCATTATTAGCAAACATGACTTCATAGGATGTTCCGTTTAAGTATTCACTGAGAATCATTTGATGCATGAGATTGTCTTCTGCGATGAGTAATTTCATTTTTTAATCCCTTTTTGCCATTGATTCACATCATATATCCAAACTTGAATCTCATGATCGATCAAGTTGATTAATGTGTTGACCCTTTCGTGTTTCTCTTTTTGCGCTTCTTTCATCAATTCCTCACATATCCAAACAACCCGTTCAGCAGCTGCATAGGATGCAGAACCTTTTAAGTAATGTGCAAGTTTGCTGATTTCTATATAATCATTCTTCTCCAAAGCATTTTTCAGATTTTGTACATTTGTTCCATACTCCTCAAAAAAAGCACTGATGACTTTTTCGCCAAGATACGATTTGTTTTTAAAGAGCATCATCAAAGTCTCTGCATTAAAAGCCTTCAACTTATCAGGAATAATCATTTTTTGTACCGAATTTGATGAAACCTTTTGGAGATGCATTGCAATCATTTGTAGAAGTGCTTCTGGATTGTATGGCTTGCTGATGAAGTCATTCATGTCGGATTGTTTCACTTTTTCGATGACCTGATGTGCTAAATTGGCTGTTACAGCAATAATGGGTAACATTGAATTCGTGTATCCCAAACCTCGAATGATTCTTGTTGTTTCATAACCATCCATCTGTGGCATTTGAATGTCCATCAATATCATGTCATAACTATGATTCTGAACCATCGATATCGCAGTATGTCCACTTGATGCCTGATTGACAATAAATCCCTCGTTTTCAAGAATATGTGTGAGTGCCATGAGATTCACGGGATTGTCATCAACAATTAAAATTTTTTCATGATTAAAAACCATAGACAATCTCTGATCATCTTTGACTTGATCTGAATGTGATGTGTTGTTTTCTAATAATATCAGTGTTTTTTCTCTAGTTAATGGAAAATCGAGTTTGTAATCAATACCAAATGTCAAAAGATCATCTTCTTCATATGGCTTACCAATGAGATTACACAAAACAAATTTTGCGTCTTGTTTTAGCGATTTCTGTTTCACTTGATCAATGAAGCTCTTGTCGAAATTGTGCAAATCCAACTCAAAAACAATATAATCATATAGTTGCTTTTCTACAGATTTCAAATGAGTGACTGGCACACATTGGACATCCATGTCCAGTGATTGATAAAAATGTAATCCCATATCATTTGGAAACTGATCATCTTGGACAATCAGTATTTTTTTACCCTGTAAATGGTGTTGATCAAATAGAGGATTGCCTTTTTTAAGTTTCAAAGTAAATGACATTGAAGTTCCAACATTCTCGGTAGAGTCAATGATTAAGTTGACTTTAAAATGGTTTAATATCTCTTTGACAATCGATAATCCTAATCCGGTTCCTTGGAATTCTTTGATGGTAGACTGGTCTGCTTGATAGAATGCATCTGTGATATGAGGTAATGCATTCTTAGGAATACCAACACCAGTATCATCGACACTCAATTTGACATAATAATAGGAATCGTCTTCTGCAATCATTTTTACATCCATCGTGATACTACCTTTGTCTGTAAACTTAATGGCATTGTGCGTGAGATTAATCATGATTTGTCTCAGTCGAACACGATCGAATTCAATATGATGTCTTATCCGATAATCAAATCGATAGATAAATTCGAGCCCTTTTTCCCTTACCAGCAACTCTTGCAGTTTAGCAATTTGAAATAATTCAGACTCAAGGGAGAAGAATTGTAAATCAACCGTGAGTTTACCTTGTTCAATTCTTGAAATATCCAAAATGTCATTGACTATTCCGGTCAAAGTTTCAATGGATACTTTTGCTAATTCCAAATATTCAAGTTGTTTTTGTGTGAAATTTGTACCTAATAATAGATTAATTGCACTATAAATACCAGAAAGCGGGGTTCTGATCTCGTGGCTCATATTGGCAAGGAACTGAGTTTTCGCATTGCTATATTGTTCAGCTTTTTCTCGCTGACGAATCAGTTTTTGGTTATTTTGAATCTTCACTTTAAGATTGACAATCAACTCAGCCATGATTTGAAGTAATTTACGATCTTCTTCTGACCAATGTCTTATGTCTCGTGTTGAATCAAATCCTGCAAAACCAATCAATTCGCCATGATGGAAAAGTGGAATCGTCAATATAGACTTGATACCTTGTGGTGCTAAATATTGATAAATCACTTCATCATGCGAGATGGCTTCTAAATCTTGAATATAGACCATCTCACCTTTTCGATGATGCTTTAACCATAAATCTTCGATATCATCAATTGGGTAATTCTGTAAGTTCTCTATTTCAGGAGTAACTCCTTCTGCACACCATTCGTAGGTATTGGATGTAGTATTATTGATGAAATCATAGTCAAATACATAAACTCGATCGGCATTAATATGTAATCCCGCTACTGCTAATGTATCTTCGATGGCTTGGTCTGCTTGATCTTCATGGACATTGATGAATTCCAATGCAATCTTGATGAGTGTGTCTTGAAACGACAAAGAATTTCTCAGCTGATACTGAATCTGTTTCATTTCTTCAATGTTACGATTGATACTGATGATTCCGATCAAATCTCCACCCTTTGAGAATGCTGGAAGTCTTAATGCTTCGGCTAGAAAAGAACCCGTTGGACTCTTCATGACAAACTCGCGATGAATCGGTTTCATTTGATGAATGGTTTCTTGATCCATACCCAGTACACGGGGTTGTTCATCAACTCCGTACAATTCAGAAACTTTATGACCCACAATGGTATCAAATCGATTTTTAAACAGTTGATTTGCTTTTTGGTTGCTGATGATGTATTCTTCATTTAAATTTTTAACAGCAATCATTTCAGGCAATTCATCCAAGATGGTCTGCATAATGTCTAATTTCTGATGAGCAGAATCCAATTGACTTTGATACTCATTCAGTTGATTCAGTAATTTCAACTCTCTTTCAAAATTGCTGATGAACGGCATGATCTTATCAAATGAGAGCTGGGAAACCAAAAAAAGAGTACCCATGGACTCTAAATTATACTGATGATGGAAAAGTTGTGAAAGTGATGAGATCTGTTCCTTATGCAAATCAATTGAATCGATTGAATTTTGAATCTTGATTTCCAAGCGTGCACTGATGGAACTGCTTTGACGCACTAAATGATCCAGTGCTTCATCAATTCGCCTTTTAAGTTGTATATCCATAATTTACCTTTTTGTCATACTTTCAATGATTTTGTAATCGTATTTTAACCTCTAATTCGAAGAAAGTCAAAGAAACTCAAGGAAATCAAGAAATACTTAATGATTTTGTAATTTTTAATATAAAAAACAAAAAGATGTGGATATCTTCACACATCTTCTTGACGGATCACTTAAACTTGTTGGATTAAACGTTATGCCCGTTTTTCTTTGATTCTGGATGCCTTGGCAGATAGCGTGCGGATGTAATTCAACTTCGCTCTTCTGACCTTTCCGGTGCGTGCCACTTCAATCTTATCGATTGCTGGTGAATGGACCGGGAATGTACGCTCTACACCGATACCATAGGAAACTTTGCGGACAGTAAATGTTTCAGATACTCCGCCACCTTGTCTTTTAATGACAAGACCTTCGAACATTTGAATACGTTCGCGGTTTCCTTCTTTGATCTTGACGAATACTTTGACAGTATCACCAGGATTGAAAGTAGGTACTTCCTTGATGTAAGAGGCTGTAATCGCGGCAATCAGTGCTTGCCCTTTTAATCTTGACATGTTCGACTCACTCTCTTTCTTCCAATGTTCTTGTTCTATGACAGCGGACCATTGTGCTCAATTGATATGCCATCATCATGACGGCCTTTTCATTATAACAAAGTTCACGTGAACTTGCAACCATTTTTAAATCAATTCCTAGGATAATTCATTCGCCTTGTAATAATAAGGATTATCAAAACTGAAATAATTCGAAATGAATAATTTCTCATAGAAAACAATCGTATTGTAAATCGATTCTTTTAATTCCAAGAAGGCATCCAATTCAATCTCACCAGAAACAACTTCATCAAACATAACCTGATGCGTTTCTGAAATCCAGCTTGAATAGGACAAGATGATGGGACGATCCGTTCTTTCTTCTAAGAATATACTTTCTCCATGATAAAAATCTTGATAATAAGGAATACCGAATAAATCCAATACCGTGGGTGTAATATCATAATGTGAAGAAAGTGTGCTGTTCACTTGATGCTCCATACCTGGTGCATAAATGAGAAATGGCACTTTTTCAATTTCATAGGGGATATCACTGTTCGGTGTTTTTTCAAGTGTGATGGGCTGACTTGAATAATTCTTATGATCTGAAAACATCACAATCACAGTATCATCCATCAATCCTTTAGCTTCTAAATCATCGAGCATCATACCAAGACCCTCATCAAAATTCATTTGAGCCGCAGTGAGTGTTCGAAACTCGAGTGATTCATTGATGTACAATGGATCCTGATCAAGAATTTGATAATAAGTTTCGAGTTCATCACGATACTCATTATGGGGTCCATGAGGTGTAACAGTCATGACAAATGAGAAGAATGGTTCATCTTGGATGGGTACGATGAGATCTTTAAACTGGTCAAACATCAAGGAATCTAACGTCCAGAAATCACCTTCGTCAACAACCAATTCTTCGATACCACGATAACGTTCAAATCCCATGTTAGGATGAATGACATCTCTGTTGAAGAAATCAGTATTGAAATCATGAAATGAATTTGCTGTATATCCCTGATTTCTAAGGACATAAGGTAAAGCATTCGGATAGACATTTTCACCGTATGTATACATGAAATTGTCGGCTTGGAAATACATCATTGAAGTCAGCGATTTAAACTCAGCATCATACGTATAATTACTCTTGGCTGCTGAATAGAATCGATCAAATACAATACTTTGATCGTAGAGTCTGTAATAATTTGGAGTGTGTTCTCTCGTGAATCCATACTCTTCACATGTTTCACACATGATCATGATGAGATTCTTCGATGCGAGTGTACCAAATAAAGGGGACTCTGTTCCTAAGGTATCTGTAACACTCGCGTTGATTTCAGAAACATAGTCATCTTGGAAAAAGATGGGTCTCAGTGCATTGGCTGTATATGTTGCAATATCTTTCGCATGATAAGTGATTGAACCAAAACGTTGGACAAAGAGTGCTTTATCGGATGGGGTGTTGAACAACAACCGATCAGTTTCTTCAATAATGATGGGCGAAACGACTAAACCGAGCATCGAGATTGTCAAATAGAGAGTCTTACGTATGACATTTCCTTTTTTGATGATGGGTTGACTCTTCATCACACGGTAGAGTACTTTAGAACCGATGAACACCATAAACGCAATGATGAGCCACACAAAAATGTTGTATGCTTTGAGTGGATTGTACTTCAGCCCGATTTTCATTGTATTTTTACCCGATTCAAGGAGCATTGCAATCGATGTGACATCTTGCTTGAAATAGTAAAGAGTACTATCTGTGACAAAGAATGTAAACATAATCAAGATAAAAACCACATAGGCTATGTAACGATGTTTCGTATTTTTGATAAAACTTAAGGTCGATACGACTAAGGCAACATTGAAAAATGCGATAATCCAGTGTTCAATGCTGATATCAAAACCATATTTGATGATGAAAATAAAATCAAGCATGAAAACAATCACGACCATGATCATGAGTTCTACGAGCTGATTTTTTTGTGATAGTTTCTGGATGAATTGTTTCATGATGTGCTCACTTTACGTATAATTTACAATTGAACAACACTTCTTACGATAATATCTTAATCTCTTTACATGAATAAATCAAGAATTTGACCTATTCCTTTGACTTGAAGCCTACTTTATTTAAGATTTTTCTTTCGTTTTCTGTGAGTTTGATGTTCTTAATGAGATCTGGTCTTTTCTGAAATGTGCGTTCAATCGAGGCTTCTTTCCGCCAATTTTCGATCAATGCATGATTGCCAGAAATCAAAACCTCGGGGACTTTAACGCCCTTATAGGATTCCGGTTTGGTATATTGAGGGTATTTTAGCCATCCTTTTTGAAGGCTATCTTCTTCTGCCGATTCTTCATGGATGACACCCTTGATAAGCCTAGCAACTGTATCTGCAACAATCATGGCTGGAATCTCTCCACCTGTGAGTACATAATCTCCAATGGACAGTTCCATATCAATGAGTTGTTCCACTCGCGCATCAATGCCTTCATAATGTCCACATAACAAAATGATATGTTTTCGATTCGACAATTCGATGGCTTTTTGTTGATTGAAAAGTTGACCTTGAGGACTGAGCAAGATGACGATAGATTCTTCAGTTCTCAACTTGTGAATCACATCATAAAATGGTGGAAACTGCATCAACATGCCTGCTCCACCCCCATAAGGTGTGTCATCGATTTTTTTATGCTTGTTGTGGCTGTAATCTCTGAGTTGGTGTAATCGAATAGCAATCAATTCGGCTTCAATCGCACGTTTGATAATCGATGTATTCAAAAAAGCATCAAAGAATTCTGGGAATATCGTCACAATATCGATAATCATATTAATCCCTCAATGGTTTGAATGATGATTTTATCGTTTTCAACGGAAACAACGAAAGCTTCCACAAAAGGAACCATCGCTTTCTTACCGTCAGGTTTTTGTATTTCAAGCAAATGCCCTTGTGGCACTGGAATGATACTTATGACCATTCCAATCTGATTTCCTTCAGTATCAAATACTTTTTTATCCACAAGATCCTGGTAATGAAAATCATCTTCTTCCAGTTGGTCATTGACATCATGATCCGAAAAAACATCCATACCTTTGTAGGGGAGAATGTCGTTGATATTGTCGTAACCTTTGAATTTCACGATGAACAGGTTTCCTTGGGGACGGACACGTTCAATCTCGAACGTTTTTTTGACACCTTTGATCATCACAAACAAAGTCGCACCAATGAAAAAGCGGTTAAAATCACTGTAATTGTAGATTTTAACCTCTCCTCTGATGCCATGCGAATTGGTGATGTTTCCAATCAAATACATGTCACTCATCCTTAAAATGAGTCGATGTCAATCTGCACACGTTTGCCTTCTTTGGAAGCACCCGCATATACGATTGTACGCATCGCACTTGCTATTTTTCCGCCTTTACCGATGACACGACCCAAATCTGCTTCATTGACAAGAAGCTGGATGGTGATGGTCTCATCATCAGTGGAAAGAATCTTGACTAATACATCATCTGGGTTAACGACTAATGGCACTATCATATTTTTGATGAGTTTTTCAAAATCTACCGCCATGGTTTGTTCCCCCTTTTGTTATTTGCCGAGTACGTTATACTTCTTAAATAAGCTTTTTACAGTGTCTGTGGGTTGTGCACCATTGCTAATCCATTGTTGAACTTTAGCGGAATCGACATTGACTTGACCCACCAAAGGATCATATGTTCCGATGACTTCTAAGAATTTTCCGTCTCTCGATCTGCTGGACTCACTTGCAACCACTCTGTAAAAAGGTCTCTTATTTGAACCAAATCTTTGTAATCTTAATCTTACTGCCATATCTTTCACTCTCTTTCTTGAACTATTCCATGATTATTATACACGATTCAAACACAGTGTCAAGTACTTTTACTTAACACGTTAAAAATTAAGATTGGCATCGAACATCTGAGAAGGTCCTACGAATTTAAACCCTTTGACATCCTTGAGCTGTTTTTTCAGGTTAGCCTCGATATCCTTGTCGCCATAAACAACGGCATACCCTTGTTTTTCTGAAATGTAAGTGATATCGACAGGTAAAGATTTAAGTTTATCCAGTACTTGCTTACCTTGGTAAAAAATAACATACGACATACGGTTAGCGTACATGACAGCTACCTCCTTTTTTGACAATTCCCATTTGATCAGGTGTTTTAATATGACTTGAAACCGCCTGCGTCATGTCAAACAAAAACTGATTCAGGTCATCTTGAAACACTTTTTCGGATTCAAAATATGACTTGACTTCGGGTTTTCCATAAAGCATTGTTTTGGCTTCACTGAATTTTTTCACAGCTTCTTTGAAATCAGGATGGTATGAGCCTCCCGAAGACATGATGGATTCATAGGCCAGTTTAGCTTTTTGAAATTGTTCGATTTCATTCTTGTATAATACTGCTATCGATTGATCAAGTTTTTTGATGGATTGATAATCCGGATCACGTCTGATTTCATCTAGGACGTGATAGGCTTGCATGATAATATCTGTCATCAAAGTTCTTCCTTTCTGAATAATCTATATTCACCGGGTTGTAAATCCCCGAGAGTTAATGAACCTATCGATATTCTTTTTAGGTTTTCGACTTCATATCCAACGGCTTTAAACATTCGCTTAACTTGATGAAATTTGCCTTCATCAATCGCAATTTTAACATGAATACCCTGATGTTCAATCGACAATGCTTTAGCAAGATATGGATTTCCATGTCCATCATGGATGGTGACACCGGTGAGTAATGATTCGGAATGCATCAATGGCTTGTTTAAAGTGACTTCATATGTTTTGGGCAAGTGATGATTCGGATGGGTGATTTGGTGGAGCAAATCACCATCTGTCGTTAGGATCAATAATCCTTCAGCATCCAAATCCAGTCTACCCGCAATGGATAAATCAAATCGACTGAATGGTTCTTGAATCCATGAGAGAGCAACCGGATGCATAGGGTCGTGATGGGCCGAGAGAAAGCCCTTTGGCTTATAGAGAGCAATATGAACAGGGTCTTGATAAAAAACGCTTAAACCGTCGATTGTGACGGTTTCTTTGAGGGGATCCAACGTGTGTTCAGGTCGCGTGACCTGTAAACCATCAATCATGACATGTTTATTTTTTATCAAACGCTTGACTTCACTCCTGGAACCATATTTGAGATTGCCAAGAAATTTATCGATACGCATGGGCACTCCCCTTTGTGATATAATATGAATGAGGTGTATGTGTTATGATAACCATGAAAAATGTAATCAAAGAAGGTCATCCCACTTTAGTGACTGTTGCAAAACCAGTGAAATTACCACTGACACAAGGTGATCAGAAATTGCTGAAAGATTTGCTCAATTATGTCAAACATTCACAAGATGACGAGATGGTTGAGAAATACGATTTGAGACCTGCAGTAGGAATTGCTGCTCCTCAAGTCAATGTATCCAAACGCATGTTTGCAGTCCATGTGACTGATTTTGATGGTACTCTTTATTCCTATGCCATCGTCAATCCTGTTTTAAAAGATAAAAGTACTGAACTCATCTATGTGCCTGGTGGAGAAGGGTGTCTTTCCGTGGATCGTGAGACAGAAGGACTCACTCCCCGATATGCTTGGGTTGTGTTTGAGGCATTAAGCTATGATGTCCAGACAGGAAAACTCATTCCGATTGAACTTCGAGTTGAAGGATATGTTGGGATTGTGTTTCAGCATGAATTTGATCATATCAACGGCATCATGTACACAACGAAATTATTCAAAGAACTTCCGATGGCAAAACCTGCTTTTGAGTTTGTGGAAGCACCTGAATCTACTTCATGAATGTTCTTACCACTTTAATCTGATTGTCTAAAATGTCATCATAGGTGACATTTTTTGTTTCTTCATTGGGAAATATGATTTTGGATAAAGCTGTTCTCGCTGATGCTTTCTTTTTCTCAGCATTTCCAAATAATTTCTGGAAAAATCCTTCTTTCACCGGTTGATCAGGAAAGTGGGTCTGATACACTTTATTATCCATGATCATAAATCCATCGAACCGATCACGATCGAGCTTTTTCATGAGATCAAGTACATTGGTTTTACCATGACCCATTAATTTCGGTTGACCATCGTGATCAGAATCGATACAAAAGAATGCACCAATGCATGATCTTAGGGTACGATACGCAGTAGTTGTCGATTCTCCTTGGTTCATGATCAAGACTGGATCAAATGCAACCGTGACATGATTGGTCTTCATTTTTTTGAGGATATAAGCATACGTCGATGACTTATAACCATGCACAGGCAGTAATATGATTTTTTTGCTATTTTTGTATGCATACTCAAAAAAGGGTGTCAATACTTTTTCAATCTCGGGATATTGATTGATCACATCATCAAATTTTGGCAATCGAAAATAAACATGACTGATTTTTAAACGATCAGCAACTTTTATCATGTACTTAAACTCATCGAGTGCATCGGTCTGTTTTCTAGAATCACTTAAGTTAAATGACTGAATATTCGAGTCCAATATTCCGATTTTCATTTTATTCAGTTTTAGATCATTGGTGATTTTTTTGAGTTCATTATCCGATATTTCGATGATGGGTTGTCCGTTATATGTTCTTAAACAAATCGTATCCAATCCATGCCTTTGAGCAAATAACATTTGATCTTCAAAGGTGGAATGCCCTTCTGCATCTAAATATCCAGTGATGGTTGGTTTCATATATTTCTCCATTCGTACATTAAGATGCCCCCTGCTACACTGACATTGAGGCTTTCAACATTCTTTGTGGGTATCGTTACAGATGCATCAGCAAGACTCTTAATCTCTTCAGAAACCCCATGTCCTTCATTGCCAAGAATGATGACAATGTGATCCACCTTGACAAGTTGACCTTCTTCATGTGCATCTGCACAAAGAATGGTGTAACGTTTCTCTTTGAGTTCGCTGATGGCTTCTTTCAATGATCTTCGTTCTACATACACATCGAAGATAGATCCTTTGGATGCTCTTATGGTTTTCTCATTGTATAAATCAGCACTTCGATTGGAGAGAATCACATGCATAAATCCAAATGCTGATGCACTTCTGATCAAAGCACCTACATTATCTGGGTCTTGCACATCATCCAGCATCAATACTTTGTTTGATACTTGGATAGGATTCGTCTTTTTACACACAGCAATCTGATTGAATCGTGTTTCTGCTTGCTGCAATTCATCCATCAATGCTTCATCAATCCATGTGCCTTCGAGATTGGGGTCGCTTGTGATGATTTCATGAATAGCGTTTGCCTGTTTTGCTTTCTCGATCTGATGCGAACCATAGACGAGAAAAAGTCCATGCACATCGCGATACTTCTTGAGCATGAGGCTTTTCCATAATTTGAAATTTTTATTTTGCTTTGATATCATCATGTTATACATCACTCACTTCGATTGACTTCACTCTTTTTATTTTACCTTTTGAAGATTCATCCATCATTTTTCACCGCATTCATCATCAAGATATGATACCAAGATTCGATGCTTTTTTCACAATGTTTCATCTTTATCTCTATTCTATCATATATGATATAATAACTTCGGTGGTGAACATATGAAAAATTCAGATATTCTAGAAACTGCAAAGGCTTTACTTGAATCCCAACCCAATCAACTTGCAATGCTGTCCAACGCTTCAGCCTTTCTTTATGAGACCTTTGATCGAATCAATTGGGTCGGTTTCTACCTCTTTGATTCAAAGGTTTTAACCGTTGGTCCATTCCAAGGTAAGGTTGCTTGTTCTGTCATTCCCTTAGGAAAAGGTGTATGTGGAGAAGCAGCTGAAACTCGAAAGACAATGGTGGTTAAGGATGTGCATCAGCATCCGAATCACATCGCGTGTGATGCCAATTCAAGATCAGAAGTTGTAGTCCCCATCTTCATCAAAAACAAGCTTTTTGGTGTTCTTGATGTCGATAGTCCAGTCGAAAATAGATTCGATCCGGAAATCGTCTCTTTCTTAGAGGATTTCGTCCGGTTATTGGTAAAAACAATTGACAAATGATACACTCTAGGGTAAAATTGAAAGCGTCGGTGAAAAGCAGGCAATTGATTGAAACATGTGCGATCCCTACCCTTTGGAGCCCTTAGTACCCTTCTTCTGCTTGAAGGCGAACAGAATATCGGGATACCTTGATTCGAGAAATTTGCATTTTTGCCTACCAAAAATAGAAAGAGGAGGTAAAAATTATGTCACGTTACACAGGACCATCATGGAAGATTTCCCGCCGTTTAGGTTACTCGATTTCTGAAACTGGTATCGAACTGAAGAAACGCCCTTATGCACCTGGCCAACATGGTCAACGCAGAGCAAAAATTTCGGATTATGGTACTCAGCTTCATGAAAAACAAAAGGTTCGTTTCACTTACGGTGTCTCTGAAAAACAATTCAGAAAGACATTTGAAGAAGCAAACTTAAGAGAAGGTAAGCACGGTGAAAACTTCTTGAAGTTGCTCGAGTCAAGACTCGACAACGTCGTTTATCGTCTCGGTTTGGCCAAGACAAGAGCACAGGCACGCCAGCTCGTCAATCACGGTCATTTCCTAGTCGATGGCAAGAAGGTCGATATTCCTTCATACCGTTTGGTTCCAGGTCAGAAGATTGCTCTCAAAGAAACTTCTAAAGGACTCAAGGTTGTTCAGGAAGCACTTGAAGGACAATATGCATCCGTTGACTTCGTATCCTTTGACAAGGCTACAGGCGTCGGTACATTCGTTCGTTTCCCAGAACGCAAGGAAATCTTGACTGAAATCAACGAACAGTTGATCGTCGAATTCTACAACAGATAACCAAGAAAATGACTTCCAAACGGAAGTCGTTTTTTTTATTCTGAAGTTCCAAACAAAAAAGGCTCGATGAGAGCCTTGATTTATTTTTTGAGTGCTGCTCTGACCAGGGTCAGGAAAGAATTTGGATCTAAGGATGCGCCTCCGACGAGTGCACCATCAATATCGGACATACCGAGTAGACTATCCACATTTTTCACATTCACAGAACCACCATAAAGAATTCTCAGTTGATCCGCAACGCTTTCTGAATATAGTTTTGCAATGACTTTTCGAATGGCGATGATGGTATCATTGGCTTGTTCTGGTGTTGCAGTCACACCTGTACCAATTGCCCATATGGGTTCATAAGCAATGACGGTTTTCAGTGCATCTTCGGCACTTACATTGAGATAGGCTTTTTCAACCTGTTTACGGACAACTTGATCGGTTGTACCTTTTTCTCTAATCTCTAAAGATTCACCCACACAGACAATCGGTGTGAGATCTGCGTGAACTGCAGCAATCAGTTTCAAGTTGACGGATTCATCTGTTTCATTGAAATATGCTCTGCGTTCGCTGTGGCCGATGACAACATAATCGACACCATAACTCTTAAGCATGGCTGCGGATATTTCACCAGTAAAAGCACCTTCTGAAGCATAGTGCATGTTTTGTGCACCAATGCGTAGGTTTTCTCCTTCACGTTTGACAAGATCACGTAGGAAAATAGCCGGCGCACAAATCACCGATTCAACGATTTCCTTATCTGGAACTTCGAGATTGACCGCATAGATGAACGCAAGTGCGTCATCTTTGGTCTTATACATCTTCCAATTTCCGGCAATCAAAGGTCTTCTTTTCATAGGTTTAACCTAGAATCGTTGATACGTCTTTGATGGCTTCTTCAGCGCGAGAACCTCTCGCAACGATGCGAACGTTCTCACCATGTGGCACTGCAAGTGACATCAGTGCAAGGATTGATTTCAAATCAACAATTTTGTTGTTGTAGTGCAATTCGATTTCTACAGCATACTTGGATGCAGTTTGAACGACTTTGGCTGCAAGACTTGCGTGCAGACCCTGTGTGCTTTTGATGACAATTTCTTTTTCAATCATTTCTTTTTCCTCCGTTAGAACATGGGTGGTGTGGAAATCCACAGCACCTTGGCGTGTTGAAGACTGTTATTGGTGAGATAATGCTCTTTGTTGGCGAGATAATAAAATGTTTCGCCTTTTCTAATGACATGTCTTTTTTTGTTTAAGACCAATGTCACTTGACCCTCGAGCACATATCCAAATTCCTCACCGGCATGGGGGTCATCGATTTCCGATTGTCCACCGGGTTCGAGATCAATGATGATCGGTTCCATTTCATATTTTAACGCATTTGGAACAATCCAACTGATCATATGCTTAAGTTCAGTATTTTCCTTGATGTAGAAATCTTCTTTCTTGAAAACGGCAGTTTGTTCTTCTTCTTTACTGAAGAATTCATGAATGTCCGTTCCGAGCACTTCAAGGATGGAAAACAGTGTTTGCATAGACGGAGATGTGAGATTGTTTTCCAGCTGGGAGATGTAACCTTTGGTCAGTTCCAACCGATTGGCTAGTTCTTCTTGTGTCAGTCCATTTCCGAGGCGTAATGCTCTGATTTTTTTACCGATATCCATTATTTGTCGTCAACACATTGGATACCAGGAAGTACCTTGCCTTCTAGATATTCAAGTGATGCTCCACCACCGGTGGAAATGTGTGTGAATCCATCGGATAATCCGAATTGGATGACTGCAGCTGCTGAATCGCCACCACCAATGATTGTGGTTGCTTGATTCTTAATGCCTGCAATCGATAAGGCGATACTCTTGGTTCCTTCAGAGAATCTTGGGAATTCAAAGACTCCGAGGGGTCCATTCCAAACAACCGTTTTTGCTTCTTGAATGAATTTTTCAAATATAGCGATTGTTCTTGGTCCGATATCTAAACCCATTTCATCTGCTGGAATCGATTGAATATTTCTAACATTCTTTTTAGTTTCTGCATCAAATGCTTTACCTGTATAAATGTCATCACCGAGTTCAATCTTACCATTGGCTTGGATGAGTAATTCTTTTGCAAGTTCAACTTTGTCTACTTCAAGTAAGCTCTTACCCACTTCATAACCCATTGCCTTAAAGAATGTGAAGGCCATACCTCCACCAATCAAAACCTTGTCAGCAATCTTCAAGAGATTTTGAATGACTTCAATCTTATCTGAAACCTTGGCTCCACCTAAAATCGCAACGAAAGGACGTTTTGGATTTTCGAGTGTACCACCAATGAAATTGATTTCTTTTTCAAGCAAGAAACCTGCGACTGTTGAGGAGATGTTTGCTGCAATACCAACATTCGATGCTGCATCGCGATGCGCAGTGCCAAATGCATCATTGACAAATACATCACCTAAGGATGCCCAGTACTTGCCAAGTTCTGGATGATTCTTACTTTCCTTATTACCATCTAAATCTTCGAAACGTGTATTCTCAAACATGAGAATTTCACCATTTTTAAGATTTGCTACTGCATCTTCTAGGACCTTACCCCGTGTGACTGGTACGAAGACAACATGTTGTTTCAAATGTTCAGAAAGACGTTTTGCAACAACTTCTAAACTGTTCTTAGCTTTGTCAGCTTCATCTTTGACACGTCCGAGATGTGAAAATACAATTGCTCTACCACCTTGTTCAAGAACATACTTGATGGTTGGTAGTGCTTCAACGATTCTGTTTTCATCTGTGATGACGCCATTCTTAAGTGGAACGTTGAAATCAACACGAATCAAAACCTTCTTGCCTTTGACCTGAATGTCTCTAATGGTCTTTTTAGCCATGTGAATTCCTCCTTATATGATTGTTATCGATTTGATTTTTAGCCGCTCTTATTATAACACTTATTGTAAACATTTTCTATATCAATGGCCATGAAAGTGTTTTACTTTAGTATTTGTAATCCGAATCAAATCACCTAGTTGTCTCATCCAGATGGTTCTTGTGATCTTAAGTTTAAGTTCTCTGCCACTGATGAATGTGAAATAGATACCTTCTGAACACTCACTTATACTTTTAATTGCTGGATAATTCACCCATATCGTCTCATAAAGCCTTGTGTTTCCACAAGGGATCAACATGGTCTCATCGTCAATAATCACGGGAATCTTATAACTGCTATTGAACATTTTTTTGCAGGATTTGATGTATCCATCATAGGTGAATAAAGCATGTTCACATTTGAGCTTGATGTATCTTAAGGTTGACATTCTATAGAATTCGATAGAATCTGTTTGATATACTGCAAGTCCTTCAGATTGCTGTTTCATATATTCAATCATAGTTTTGATACAAACCATAAAAAAAAGGCCAAATGGCCTTTTAAATTATGCTTGTTCCGCCTTAGGTTCAGTTTCTTTCTTTGGTGCTTTCTTAACAACTGGTGCTGATCCTTCAATTAAAACCAAACGTAGTTCGCTTTCTGGATCAAAGAAATGACACTTGTGCATATCAAGCGCAAGTTTCATCTTATCGCCGATACGAACGCCTGCTCTTGCATTGATGCTTGCGCAAACGTTAGAACCATTGACACTGGTGTAAAGGTTTGTTTCAGAACCAAGAAGTTCTGCGACGTCAACAACGATATCAAGAACAGCATCTGGATAAGTTTCCATGACAACTGCTTCATCATGAATATCTTCTGGACGAATACCGAGAATGATTTCTTTATTCTGGAAATTATTGGATTTCACAATTTCAAACTTGTCTGCTGGGACTTGAATTTTGTGATCGCCTGCAGTAAATAAACCTTTGCTATCGACTTTTCCGCGGATGAAGTTCATGGGTGGAGTACCGATGAATCCAGCAACGAATAAGTTGTTCGGATAGTCATAAATATCTTTTGGTGCGCCAACTTGCATGATATAACCATCTTTCATGACAACAATACGGCTTGCCATGGTCATGGCTTCGATTTGGTCATGGGTAACATAAATGGTTGTTGTTTCAATCTTGTTGTGAAGTTTAATCAATTCGCCTCTCATTTGGACACGAAGTTTCGCATCAAGGTTGGATAGTGGTTCGTCCATTAAGAATACCTTGGCATTACGTACGATGGCTCTACCTAATGCAACACGTTGTCTTTGACCACCGGAGAGTGCTTTTGGTTTACGCTTTAAATAAGGTGTTAAACCAAGAATTTCAGCTGCTTCATGAACTTTGTCGTTGATGACATCTTTTGGCATCTTTCTTAATTTCAAACCAAATGCCATGTTATCATACACAGTCATGTGTGGATAAAGTGCATAGGATTGGAACACCATCGCGATGTTTCTATCTTTTGGAGCTTTGTCATTCACGAGTTCTTCGTCAATGTAAAGTTCGCCTGAAGAAATTTCTTCAAGACCAGCGATCATTCTGAGTGTTGTTGACTTACCACAACCAGAGGGTCCAACGAAAACGATAAATTCTTTGTCACGAATATCCAGATTGAAGTCAAAGACTGCCTGGACACCATTCGGATAAATCTTATTGATGTTTTTCAGTTTTAATGTTGCCATTTGTTTCTCCCTTTTTATGCTTTGTAACTTCATTGTATCAAAGATAGAGCATAAAAAAAATGTGCATTGTGCACATATTTTTATCGAATGAGTTGATAAATCAAATAAGCATCTTGGAATACTCTCACATCAAATCCAGTGATTTGATGAAACTTATCCAACCGTTGAATTAAAGTGTTTCGATGGACATAAAGATGTTTCGATGCTGCAATCATGTTTTGATTGGATTCAAGATAGGTTTTAATGGTTTCAAGCATGAGGGCATCATGATGATATTTTCTCAAAATCATTGATTTTGTTTCTAAGTCTATATTGGGTAATAAATACATCAAGATGATTTTGTCGTTTAAGTAGACGTATTTATTGAATGGAATGGATTGGATCAATTTCAAGATCCACTTTTGATGTTTTTCAAGTTCTTCTGGATGCTCAAAAACATGAGATTCATAAATTCTCAAATCTGATAATGTATCCGACATGATATTGAGTATGATATCCGAAAATGACACTTCTGTTTCTTCTTGATACTTTAAAATAATCGATTTGTCATTCACTTCAGCATGCAAAATACGGATGAACTCACTGAAAACAGACATCATCAGTGATTCATCAGATTTGATATTCTTCTTACTTTCAATGATAAGATAGCGTTCCATGGAACCTTCCTGTCTAGATGATGATATCGTCAATCATTAACTGGATTTGATTGACATCATATGCTTGAGAAAAACCACTCGTGAATCCGAATTGAATTCCAATGATTTCTGCATGAATGTTTAATATAAGAGAGCCAGATGCAAAAGAATCTGAGGGTATACTTGTATTCATGATCTGATTCCCATTGGGTAAAGCTTCATAGTTTGAAACTAGACCCATACGAACACCATTGAGGGTACGATTGACATAGCCAATCAGTACAACTGGTTCGCCAATATATGGCATCGTGTCTGAAAATGTAGGAACTTTAAGTGCTTTAAGTGGATCTTTAGCAAATCTGATGGCTGATAAGCCCAAATCTTCGCTACGCGTCACAAGATAACCACGATATGTCTCATTCTTATAATCTGTCACCTGTATCCATAATTCAAAGGGAGACTCAACTTCGGTACTGGTCAAATCAGTCAATGCATAATAATCATCTTGATTTTCTGCAAAAATAAACCCTGAGACAAAACGCGTTTCAATCAGAATGCCAAGTGATGTATATACTCTAATCTCTAATTTAAGACTGGATACAGTTGCTTGATAGGTAATCGTATCGAGTAATAATTCAAATCTTGAATCATCCACAATATCACTGAGTTGATACTGCTCAAATGAATCGGATAACTGTTTGAATTCTATCGTATTTTCCCGGAATATGCATCCAGTTAGCAAAAACAAAAGTGTCACCATGAGCATCAATTTTTTCATCATGTTTAAGCACCACCTAACTGAAAGCCTTGAGCAATCAAAAATTCTCTAACTTTCTCGATGGGTATGACGAAACTGTAAACAGAAAGGTTGCTGTTGGTAGCAAAATTGCCAGCATAGATGATGCCAACTACATGGAAATTTTGATCAAATACTGGGCTACCGCTACTACCGGATTTGACCGATGCAGTGGTCACTAAAACATCAAAATCAACATTGATTTCAACTGAAGAACCATTACTTTCAATATTCACACGTTGATATCCATCCGTTTGACCGATGACAATCGCATTCACCTGAAAATTGGGGTATCCGAGCACTGCAATCCGGTGATCAACTTCAGGATTAAGTGATGCTAATCCTGCAACAGGAAAGACATTGGAAAACTTTCTAAATCTTAGAATTGCAAGATCATAAGCACTGTCTGTAGCATAAAGGGTAGCATTGAATAGATTGCCTTTATAATCGAGCACTTGATAAGAAACATTGGTTGAAACACTATAAACAACATGATGATTGGTTAATACATAGTAATAAATCGAATCTGCATGAAAAATCACACCTGAACCTGTCCCTGAACTCAAGGAAGGAATCACATTTTTTCTGACTTGAACTACGCTTTGGATGGTATTGGTGGATAAGTGATTGAAATAGTCAATATAGGAAGTATAAACATCTTCCTGACTCGATACGTAAGCTTGATACTCTTGATCCAAATCATCATAAGTAATGACTTCAGAGCATGATGAAAGGAATGTCAAAAAAAATACGAATAAAAACAGGATCCATATGCGTTTCATTGGCATCACCCTTTCATCATCATTTTACGCTAAATGATGGGATAAAAAAAGATATTTGCGAATTTCACACAAATATCTGATTTCATTTCATCAAAGATTATCCAATCGAACCTTCCATTTCCAACTTAATCAATTGGTTCAGTTCAATGGCATATTCCATCGGTAATTCTTTTGCAAATGGTTCGATGAATCCCATGACAATCATTTCAGTTGCTTCTTCTTCAGTCAGGCCTCTGCTTTTCAGGTAGAACAATTGCTCTTCAGAAATCTTCGACACAGTAGCTTCATGTTCAAGGAAGACATCAGAATTTCTGACCACATTGGTAGGAATCGTATCTGAGAAAGAATAATCGTCTAAGATGATGGTATCACATTCGACGTGTGCTTTAGCACCCTTGGCTTTCTTACCAAAATCTACTTTACCGCGATAATTCACTTTACCGCCACCACGGCTGATGGATTTAGAAATGATGGTTGATGTTGTATTCGGAGCAACATGAATCATTTTCGCACCTGAATCTTGCCACTGGCCTTTACCAGCAAAAGCAATCGAAATTGTTGTACCTTTCGCACGTTCTCCTAAGAGTACACACGATGGATATTTCATGTTCACATTGGAACCAATATTGCCATCAATCCATTCCATGTGCGCATTTTCATAGACATAAGCACGTTTTGTCACTAAGTTAATGACATTGGTTGACCAGTTTTGAATGGTCGTATAGCGACATGTAGCATCCTTCATGACTACCACTTCAACGATAGCAGCATGTAGAGAATCTTTACGATAGACTGGTGCAGTACATCCTTCAACATAATTGACATATCCACCTTCATCAACAATGATGAGTGTACGTTCAAATTGTCCCATTTGATCAGAATTGATTCTGAAATAAGATTGTAAAGGCTTAGTGACTTTAACACCTTTAGGTACATAAATGAAGGATCCGCCACTCCATACAGCACTGTTTAATGCAGCATATTTGTTATCTGCATAAGGAATGATGGTTCCAAAATATTTCTTGACCAAATCAGGATAATCTCTTAAAGCTGTGTCAGTATCAACATAGATGACACCTAAGTCTTCAAGTTCTTTAATGGTATTATGGTAAACGACTTCAGATTCAAACTGTGTTGAAACACCAGCAAGGAAATTGCGTTCAGCTTCAGGAATACCTAACTTTTCAAAAGTATCTTTAATCGCAGTTGGTACTTCATCCCAATTGTTTTCAGCACGGTCACTGGACTTGATGAAGTATGTGAATTCATCAAAGTTGATGAATGATAAATCTGGACCCCATGACGGGTTTTTCAATTCCAAAAATTTCTGATAACTCTTGAGTCTAAAATCAAGCATCCAATCTGGTTCACCTTTATGACCACTAATGGTGCGAATGATATCTTCATTCAAGCCTTTTGCAGTCGAAAATACGGGTGTTGATTCTGTATGAAATCCAAATTGGTATTCACCAACGATAGCATCTATTTTCTTTTTGTTGTCATCCATGTCTAGCATCCTCCTTGAGTTTGATGAGTGCTTGTTCGGCTGCTTTCCAACCAAGCGTTGCACATTTGATACGCGCTGGAAACTGTGCAACGCCTTGATAGACGATTGCATCTCCCTTTAAAACATCTGTATTAAATGGATATCCCTTGATGAGTTCGAAAAATTCATGAATGATGCTTAATGCATGTTCATCACTTTGATTCATCAATGTGACACTCATAACACTTGCACTTGAACAGCAAATCGAACATCCTGTACCTTGATGTCTAACATCGGTGATTTGATGATCAACAACTTTAAGTTGAACCGTCATTTCATCACCACATGATGGATTATTTAGATGAACAGTCATGTATGAATTGTCTGCAACAAGACCTTTGTTTTTAGGGTTCTTGTAGTGATCCATGATGACTTGTCTGTACAGATGTTCGATGTTCATAAGGGCTCCTAAAATGATTGGAAGAAATCTCTGGCTGTAATGACACCTGAAATGAGTGCATCACAGTCTTCATAAGAATTGTAAATTTGAAAAGATGCTCTCAGTGTTGAATTCACACCAAGAAATTGTGTAACGAGTTGTGCACAATGATGACCCGCTCTGACATTGACTTGATTTTGATCGAGCATCGTTGCTATATCATGTGGATGGACACCATCAACATTGAAATTGATAATGGCTTGATCTGCAGTGGGGTTATAGATTGAAATGCCGTGTAAAGATTGCATTTTTTTAAGCGTATACTGATGCAAAGCTTGTGTGTGTTCATGCAGCTTTTCATAACCAATCGATTCTATGTAACGAATTGCAGCAGCAAGTCCGATGGCACCTGAAATGACAGGTGTACCTGCTTCAAATCGAAGAGGTGCGTCTTTATAAGTGAATGAATCTTTAAAGACTTGGTCAACCATTTCACCACCAAATTCAGAAGGTTCAATCTGATTTAAAAGATTGACTTTGCCATAGAGCACACCAACACCAGACGGACCAAACATTTTATGACCTGAAAATGCATAATAATCGACATCAAGTGCTTTGACATCTACTTTCATGTGTGGCACTGCTTGAGCTCCATCCAATATCACGACTGCGCCAATTTGATGCGCTAAAGATATGATTTCTTTTGCAGGCGTCAGATAGCCCATGGTATTGGACACATGTGTGATGACAACAACTCTTGTTTGCTTGGAAAGCACTTTTTTGAAGGCTTCAACTGTAATTCTACCTTCTTTGGTTAACGGAATGTAGGTGAGTTTTGCCCCTGTTCTTTCAGCAACTTTCATCCACGGTAAGATGGATGAATGATGCTCAAGTTCTGTTGAGATGATTTCATCACCAGGTTTCAATATTTCACGATATGCACTGGCAATCATGTTCAGTGATGATGTTGTACCTCTCGTGAAGATGATTTCTTCTTCACTTGCACCCATAAAGTTTGCCACTGTTAATCGAGCATCTTCATAGAGTTTAGTTGCTTCATACGCCAAATCATACGCACCTCGGTGTACATTGACACCAAGCGTCGTATAATAATGGTCAATCTCATCGACAACAGCCTTGACCTTGAGTGATGAAGCTGCGGAATCCAAATATTTCAGATTCGGATGCTTCTGATAAATTGGAAAATCCAACCTAATTTTTGTGACATCCATCATATTCTTGAATTGACGACATGCACGAATCTTTCCCGGAGTGGTTCATCGTCGATTTCATCGATGACCGGTCTTAAGAAGCCATTGATGATGAGCTTTTCAGCTTCAGCATGCGTGAGTCCTCTGCTTCTCAAGTAGTAAAGAGCATCTTCTTCAATCTTGCCGATGGTCGCACCATGTCCTGCTTTGACATCATATTCATCAATGAGCAGAATCGGATTGACTTCAACAATTGCAAAATCTGAAGTGATGATTCCTTTTAAGGTCTGGAAAGCATTGGCATGCTTCATCCCCTTTTCTATTTTTTCTACACCATTTAACACGATTCTACCGCGCTTGTTCGCGATACCAATATTGGTCATGTCTCCAAACGTATTTGGAGCTTTATGAATGATTAAGACATCGATGGTTTGCTTATGATCATCAGAAGAAACAGCAACGGCTTTCATTTTGACTTCTGCACCTTCTCCGATGAGATCCACATGCATTTTAGCGACCAGAACATTGCTGACAAATCCACCAATTAAATCCAGTTTAGCATCGCGCTCAGCAGTAAAGTAATGATCAAGTACTGCCTTTTGACTCGATAATTCACCGACGAGTAAATATTTAACATGGCTATTCTTTTTAGCAACCAGTTTGATTGTATAATTGTTTTCAAGTTCATCTTTGCTGGAAAGTTCGCAAATAATTTTGATGCTTGTATTTTCTGAGACGACAATTTCCAAAGATTCATGATTGTCATCTAAAATGGAAATTTTGATAGGATCCTCAAAAACCATATTTTTTGGAATGATCAATTGCTGGTTGTTGAAAGAAAATCCATCGGGTAACTTTGATGTCACCTCATGATGTTTGATGATGATCTCTTTCATTATTCTTCGCCTTCGACAAAATCGATACCAAGTTCTTCCCTAACCCAGGCATAACCATTCTTATCAATTTTTTGAATCAATTCCTGACCACCTGACAAAACAATCTTTCCATCAATCATGATGTGTACATTGGTCGGTTTGATATGATCAAGTATACGTTGATAATGTGTAATCAGAATACAACCAAAATCCTTATTGACAAGACTTGATACATTTTCTCCAACGATCTTGAGTGCATCAACATCCAGTCCAGAATCAATTTCATCTAGAATTGCAAACTTAGGTTTGAGAACCTTAAGCTGTAAAATTTCATTGCGCTTACGTTCTCCACCAGAGAAACCTTCGTTTAAATAACGATGTGCCAAATCGGGACGCATCTTCAAATCTTCGACCACTTTTTCATACTTTAATGCAAATTCAAAAAGACCAACTTCTTTGCCAGATGTTGCTTTAAGTGCTTGACGCATGAAATCACTATTGGTCACGCCTGGAACTTCAGCAGGATATTGCATTGCTAAAAATAACCCAGCTCTTGCTCTTTCATCAACTTCCATTTCAAGCAGATTGTGATCATCTAGATAAGTTTCGCCTTCAGTGACTTGATATTTGGGATGTCCCATGAGAGCACTTGCAAGTGTTGACTTGCCTGTACCATTTGGACCCATGATTGCGTGTACTTCTCCAGAGTTAACGGTTAGGTTCACTCCTTTGAGAATTTCTTTACCTTCAATACCAACATGAAGGTTTTTGATTACTAATTTTGCCATGATTGCCTCCTATATTTACCACAACCATTATATAACATTACATGTTGTAATGCTATTTATATGCTAATTTATAAAAACTGTGAAAATAGGAAACGTTTTCAATGTAAAAGTGATGTAAATCATCATGAATTTTCATTCATTGTATTTTATAATGAAAGTGTAGATGCTGTTTACCTTTTTTGTAGACCTCTACACAATACGTATTTTTCTCCCAAAAATACTGCGCTGACCTCGCTTTGCCCGATCTTCGGACTGCCATCCAAAGAAGATCAAAGCATAAAAAGGTTACTCCCTCCAAAAGTGGATCTCGATGAGATCCTTATTTTTTTAACTCATTCAATCTTGTGATATAATATGAATGCTCAAGGAGGTTATCCATGCATCAAAATCACGATATCCTTAAAAAAACGTTTAAAACTTATATTTTTGTCGTTGGATCATTGATTTTATTTTTGATCGTACTCCTTTTTCTTCCAATCAACCCAGATATTAAATGGTCTATTTTTTTAATCATCGTTGTCATCCTCTTCATCATCTCGATTTATTTTAGACCTCGCATTGAATACTATGCTCAACAAAAGCGTATGGATGATTTGATTGAAACTTCTCTACCACCGATTGCCAGTCCAATTGAAGCGAATAGTGATGGATGGATCACAAATCTTCAAATGATGGGATTCATACTCAATAAAGAATTCAAAGATTACTATTTAGCACATCGAGTTCATCTAGATTCATCGAACATCGTCACCAAACGTGGCATACTTGAGATCATTGTGTATATTAGAAATCAAGAGCTTCAGTACACGGATGACCGGTTCAATCGCGTCATCAGACAGATTGAAGATGAATATGCAAAATCAAAAAATAAGTATCATCATTACTCCATTTTAATCATCAAGTCTGGTAAGCTATTGACTGAAGATATTAAGAAAGCAGTGCATGAAGTTTATTTTAATAAGAGTAATCACAGATTCATCACCATCATCCATGCATTTGCAATTGAAAAAACAAAGCAGATCTATTTCTTACAGAGTGAAACCAAGTCTCCTAATTTATTTTATGAGGAAGCAGTCAAAGTTTTAAAAGAAACCTTGGCGATTGAAAGTCAAAAATAAAACGAATCCCTTTTGAAGAGATTCGTCTTTTTTTTACATGCCTAAATGTTGATATGCTAAGTACACGGATACTGCGATGTAGATGATACTGATGATGAATCCGTTGACACCTGCTTGTCCGACAGAACCTTTACTTTTATCTTGATAGTATTCAAGGTAACTGCGGTGTTGTTTACGAAACTTTCCAAACAAACTTTTGACTTGGTAACCAAATGATATGAACACTTTGGTTGCGTCGGTCATCGCAATGATACTGATGAAAAACATAAATATCCCTACAATGAATAATGAATCAGACGCAGTGTCATATCCGATAGTAAAGCCATTAAACAGCACATGGACTGTTGAAACAATCGCTAATGTGATGAGGAGTGTGATGAGAAATCGTTTCACGAACCGCTCAACTCTTTTTGAATTCGTTGGAATTCTTGGCTATTGCAGTAGACGAAATGACCTGGTTTAATTTCTTGTAATGATGGCTTATCTACTGAGTAATCATGCATGGATGGATTATATCTGATACGTTTAGCCTTTGTCTTTTCAAACCGAGGATCCGGATGAGGAACTGAGGACAACAGTGAGATGGTATATGGATGTTTTGGATTGGCAAAAAGTTCATCTTTCGGTGCCAATTCAACCATCTTTCCAAAGTACATGACTGCAACACGGTCACTGAAGTATTTAACAACAGATAAGTCATGTGCGATGAACATGATGGTGATACCAAATTCGTTTCTTAAGTCGTTCAGTAAATTGATGACTTGCGCACGAATGGAGACGTCAAGGGCGCTGATAGGTTCATCAGCAATGATAAAATCAGGATTGACGACAAGTGCTCTTGCGATACCGATACGTTGACGTTGTCCGCCTGAGAATTCATGTGGATAACGTGAGGCATGTTCTGGAAGTAAGCCAACGGTTTCAAGTACTTTATTGACTTTTTCAATGATGACATCATTATTACGTTCGCCACCAATTCTTAAGCCTTCAGCAATGATTTCCTTAACGGTCATACGAGGATTCAAGGATGCAATCGGATCTTGGAAAATCATTTGCATCTTTTTCATCAACTCATAGTTATTGACACGATTATCTTGTCTTCTCGCACGCATTTCTTCACGGAATGTTTGGATTTTCGATAATTTTGTCTCAACAATTTTCTTAAGTTCTTCTTCGTATGCCTGTTTTGAAGATGGGTCTTCTAACTTACCTTCATATTTTTGCTTGAGTTCGGCAGAGAAATTAGCAGCTTCTTTTTTGGCTTTTTTAATGCCTTCAGTCAGTGACATCATACCGGATCCGACACGAACACCTTGGAAATACACTTCTCCATCAGTTGGCTCGTATAATCTGATGATGGAACGACCTGTTGTGGTTTTACCACATCCAGATTCACCAACTAAACTAAACACTTCACCTTTGTAGACATCGAAACTGACATCATCAACTGCTTTGACAACCAATTTGCTCTTACCAACGCCAGTCTTGAAATATTGCTTGAGGTGTCTGACACTTAAAACTACATTTTTTTGATCTGTCATGATTTCACCCCTTTGCGCTCATCGGATGCTTTGCTCATTGCTACAATACGTTCACTGATGATGGTTGGCATTTCAACCTTAGGTGCATCTGGATGGAGCAGCCAAGTTGCAGCATAATGTGTATCAGATATTTTGAAATAGGGTGGTTCCTGCTCGAAATCGATCTTCATCGCATACGCATTACGATCGGCAAATGCATCCCCTTTGGGTGGGAATAACATATTCGGTGGAGTCCCTGGAATCGCGGTTAAACGATCTTTTGAATTTAAATCTGGCATTGAAGATAGTAGTGCCCATGTATATGGATGTCTTGGTGTGTAAAATACTTCATCAGATAGTCCAATTTCAACAATCTTACCAGCATACATGACCCCAACTCTGTCTGACATGTTTGCAACAACACCTAAGTCATGGGTGATGAAAATAACGGTTAAGTTACGTTCTACTTTTAAGTTTTTAATCAAGTCCAAAATCTGAGCTTGAATGGTCACGTCAAGTGCAGTCGTAGGTTCATCGCAAATCAGAACATCAGGGTCTGCAGTGAGTGCAATCGCAATAACGATTCTTTGTCTCATACCACCTGAGAATTGGAATGGATACTGTTTAAAACGTCTTTCAGCATCAGGAATACCAACCTCATTCATGACCTTGAGTGCTCTTTCTTTGGCTTCTCTATGTGTGACTTTAACAAATCTTCTTAAAGTTTCACGGTGCTCTGCTATCTTGTGTCTGAGTTCTTTTCTTTCTTCTTCCTGTGCATCTTTAAGCTTGAGCATGAGTGGCATGATTAAGTTATTAATGCGCTCTTTTTCGTTTTGATAGCGTTCCTTGATGGTTGCTCTTGCGACTTTTTTCTGTGCATTCAGTGCTTTCTTTAATGCGGGTAATTGAACAGATAGAGCTCTTTGTTTCTGTCTATATTCTGCTTTCAACTTAGAAATCTTTTCACGATCGATGTTTTCAGATAGTTTGATTTCTTCGACTTCTTTGTTCAGTTGTTTTAAGTTCTTTTGCTTATTCTTCTTAATATTAACAACTGCTGTTTTCTCAGTATGAATCAATTCTTTATACTGATTCTTCAGACGCTTGCCATTGATGATCATACTTTCAGTGATTTGTTTACCAATACGCATGATTGGATTCAAACTGGAAAGAGGATCTTGGAAAATCATCCCAATTTTTTTACCACGAATCTTGTGAAATTCATCTTCTGGAATCTGAACTAGGTCTTGGCCTTCATACATAATGCTACCTTTGTCAATGACAGCATTACCTGCCAAAATACCCATGATTGCACGAGATGTTACGGATTTACC
>Ga0209835_1000193_pt1 | contig 42643 bp, 45 predicted proteins | sample LakKivwa52mmetaG_FD_184138 | JGI IMG/M metagenome (GOLD analysis project Ga0209835, IMG submission 184138) | Anoxic lake water microbial communities from Lake Kivu, Rwanda to study Microbial Dark Matter (Phase II) - Lake Kivu water 52m metaG... | ecosystem: Environmental > Aquatic > Freshwater >... | reverse complement strand
TGCACCGGAACTTGCAGGACTTTGGGAAATTGCAGCTTATCCATCAGTCACAACAGATGGCGTTGAAAATAGACATTATATCGCTAATGGTACTTCAGGCTTAATCTTAAGTTCAACCACACAACCTGAAGAATCATGGTCATTCCTAAAATGGTGGATGTCTGTGGAAACACAAAGTAATTTCGCATTCAACTTGCAATCCACATACGGTCCTACTTATGCATGGCTATCAGGTAACATCGATGCATTCAGAAATTCCCCATTCCCTGAAAAAGACAAGGATGTTATCCTTGAACAAATCGAATGGCTCGTTGACGTGCCTAGAACTCCAGGACAATACATGCTCGAAAGATCATTATCGGATGTATGGAATTCTGCAGTTTATGACGGCGTACCTACAGGGATCGCTGTCGACAGATATACCATCTTGATTGACCGTGAAATCCGTAAAAAGATGATTGAATTCGGATTCTTGGATCAAAACGGCAATACAATTGTGCCTTACAATATTCGTGATATTGATTGGGTAAGAGCTCAAATAGAGGAGGCAGCAAATGGATAATACGCTATCTTTATCTGAACTGAAGAAGAAAAGCAGAAGTAAAGCGAGTATCAAAGACGGACTGACTGTCATGTTGATGCTCCTGCCTTATGCAGTACTCTTCTCTGTGTTCATTGCATTTCCGGTTGCCATCGCGTTTTATTTGTCACTCACTTCATTTAATGTCATTCAGTTTCCAGAATATCGTGGGCTGTTCAATTTCATCAATATTTTCACACAAGACCCCGTTTTCTTGAAATATGTATTACCTAACACGCTAAAATTTGCATTACTCGTTGGACCTGGTGGATACATGCTATCCTTCTTGTTAGCATGGATGCTTGCACAAATCCAAAGAGGACCAAGAACTATTCTTGCACTCGCGATTTACACGCCATCCATGGTCGGTGGCGTCTTCATGTCAGTCGTTTGGAGAACCATTTTCTCTGGTGATGAATCCGGTTATATCAACGCATTCTTGCTGGATAACGGTTGGATTGACAGACCGATTCAGTTTCTAGTCTCTCCAGATTATTTGATGAATATTGTCATCATCGTTGCATTATGGAGCTCGATGGGTGTCGGATTCCTTGCGATGCTTGCAGGTATCTTAAATGGTAACGATGAACTTTATGAAGCAGCTTATATTGAAGGCATTCGTAATAAATTCCAAGAAGTCATGTATGTGACCATTCCAATGATGAAACCACAAATGTTATTCGGTGCTGTCATGGCAATCGTTGCAACCTTTACGAATGGTTATATCGGTGTTGCGCTATCTGGATCGAATCCGACACCGCAATATGCAGCACAGCTCATCACAAACCATATTGATGATTATGGTTTTATTCGATATGAGATGGGTTATGCAGCTGCACTTTCAGTCGTATTACTCGTGATCATTTATGTCTTCTCCAAGGTAGCCTATAAGCTATTCTTGGACAAGGATTAAGGGGGGCTATCCATGAGTTTACAAGGGACTAAAATCAACCCCACTTATTTCAGCAAGTCACAGATCGGATTCTATTTATTTTTGATTCCACTCGGTTTGTTCATGTTACTTCCTGTGGTCTACATTTTCAACCAAGCATTTAAACCACTGGATGAATTGTTCTTATTCCCACCGAGATTCTTTGTTCAAAAGCCAACATTCGATAACTTCATTACACTTTTTAGAACAGCGACTTCCACCGGTGTTCCATTATCTAGATATTTCTTTAACACACTCATCATCACCACTGTGATGGTGACACTGACCATCTGGATTTCGGTCACAACCGGTTATGTACTATCGAAAAAGAATTTCCGTGCCAAGAAGACGATCTTTGGTATTAACCAAATCGCACTCATGTTCGTGCGCACAGCAGTCATTATTCCAACCTATTTCATCATTGTTAACATCGGTTTAAACAACAACCCACTTGTTCATATTTTGCCCTATCTTGCTGTACCTGTATCTGTATTCTTGATGAAACAATTCATCGATCAGATTCCGGATCCCATCATTGAAGCAGCAAGAGTCGATGGAGCAACCGATATGCAGATTGTCTTTAAGATCATCATTCCACTCACGAAAAATGCGATTGCAACAGTTGCCATTTTGACGTTCCAAGGCACTTGGGGTGCTGTTGAAGCATCTTCGTTATACATTCAGGATGAAACGATGAAATCATTTGCATTCTATTTGAACACATTGGCTTTAGCCAATACTGGTAGCGCCTTAGCAGGTGTCGGTATGGCTGCAGCAGCAGGCTTGATCATGTTCTTACCGAATCTGATCATCTTCATCTTCATGCAGTCCAGAGTGATGAACACAATGGCGCATGCAGGCATTAAGTAGGAGGATGTTATGAGAATACTCAAATGGCTTTCCATCCTCATGATGGTATTCATTCTTTTGAATGTCAGAACACTCGAAGTCGATGCTTCCGCAGCAACTTCCTATACCATGACACTCAATGCCAAAGGCAGATACGTCAGAACTCAGGATGCTTATTTGCCAGGTAATACCATCACCAATTTAGGTCTTAAAGGACCTCTTGACATGATGTTTGACGAGAATGATCTCTTATACATCGCAGATTCAGATAATCGTCGAATCGTTGTCTATAACACCATCACAAATCTTTATGTCAAAGAAATCACACATCCCGAGTTTTCTAAACCTAAAGGTGTCTTTGTGTCTGATCGCGGCATTTATGTTGCAGATACGACAGCAGAAGCAGTTTTCTGGTTTGATGTCGATGGTAATTTCTTGCAAAAATTTGGAAGACCTACTACACCATCGTTTGCAGATACACCGTATAACCCATCCAAAGTTGTCGTTGATAACCGTGGTAATATCTATATTTACGGTGAAGGTGTGAAAGATGGTATCATTCAACTTTCTTTAGATGGCGAATTCTTAGGATACTTCACATCGAACAAGGTTCAATTATCCTTCACACAGCAAATTTACAAACTAGTATTCACTGAAGAACAGTTTGAAAACTTTGCAACACGCGACCCACAAACATTTTCTAATATTTTCATCGATCAAAACTCGATGATTTATACCACCACGATGGGAACTTACCGCCATGCTATTAAAAAGCATAATACACAAGGTGGTAATATATTCGCTGAAAGCAGAACCATCAGTTATGATGACGCAAGAGACATTTATGTTGATGAACAAGGCATCATTTATGCAGCGATGCAAAATGGTACAATCTTTGTCTATACGCCTGACGGAGACTTCATCTTCAATTTTGGATCATCGAATTTGGTTGCTGGTCAACTGAATGTTGATATTTCAGGATTATTCTCAAAACTTGCATCAGTAGCTGTCGATTCTAAAGGCAATATTTGGGCACTTGATGATACGAAAAACTTCTTACAATCATTTGTTCAAACCGATTATGCTACAAAGATCTATCAAGCACTCGAACTTTACAACACAAGACAGTATAGTGAAGCAGTTGTCATTTGGGATGAAGTATTGAAGTTAAACCAAATGTCAGTCATTGCTCACGATAACATTGCAAAAAGTTATCTGCAACAAGAAAAATATGAAGAAGCAATGTATCACTTTGAACTTGCTGGTAATCGAGTGGGTTATTCTGATGCCTACTGGGAAGTTCGAAATGTCGGTATTCAATCAGCACTAGGTGCAGTCATCATCTTGATTGTTGCCTATGTCATCCTATCGAACACGCTCCAATTTGTAGATAAGAAGACTGGTAAAATCACGTTATGGACAGCTCCAGTTAGAAGATTCTTCGATATACCAATCGTTAGAGACCTCTTCTATATTTTCAGGGTCATGAGACATCCCATCGATAGTTTCTATGAGCTTAAAAAAGGTCATCGAGGAACGATTACATCGACGATCATCTTATATTTCTTGTTATTTGCACTTTATCTCAATTACAGTGTGAACAAGGGGTTCATCTATCAGTTTGTTGCTGCTGAAGATATGGATTTATCATCCATCGTCTTAGGATTCTTTGCCATTACAGGTGTCATGATTGTGAGTAATTACCTAGATACCTCAATCAATGATGGTGTCGGTGCTCCCAAACAAATATTTAAGATGTTCATCTATTCAACCGGACCACTCATGATTGCTTTACTTTCAACAACACTCTTATCATTCGTACTCACCTATAATGAAACATTCTTCCTCACATTCATCATGGGTGGTGGTATGATTTGGACATTTATTAATCTGTTCTTGGGTATCATTGAAACACATGATTATTCCGCGAGACAAACCGTCAAGAGTATCATCATGACCGTTGTATTCAGCTTAATCTTTGCAGTCGTGATCATCATCATTGTCATGATGTGGGAACAACTCTATCAATTCTTAGAAGCCATCATCAAGGAGGTCATTCGAAATGTTACTCAATAAGAAGAAACTGATGATCTTTTTGATCATCTTCCTATCCTCAATGACACTTGATGCCGCATACATTGAATCCAATAAAGACACGAAACTACCACCAGATTCTGTGACTTATGTGATTAGTGAACCAACAGACATGCAGTTTTTGAAAGCAGTCGGACCCTTCAAGTATTATTTCAGAGATTCTAGAGATGTATTTGCCATTTTTGACACCAGAAATGGATACACCTGGAAGACTGGGCTTGATATCGAATTTGACAGTGTCATCAGAGACAATTGTGATGCTCTATTAGAGAGAACCGATCCAGTTGCTACTGAAGCAGAAATACTTGCAACATGTGTGCCATTGGAAGATCGTATGAATACGCTTTATGAAGGTATTGGTAACTCACTGTTATCGATGGAGTATTATGATACATCACTCGGAATTAAAACCATTTCATCCGCATCAGAAGATTCTGTCAGATCCACATTGATGATGGTCAATAACGACGATACACATTATCGTTTGGATGTCACATTTGATGTCATTGACGTCATGGTCTCAGTCCATATTTATCTCACATCCAATGGTCTCGAATACGAGATCAGAGATGATGAAATTAACGGCAATGATACCAATCAGATTGCTGCATTCATTTTTAGTCCTTTCCTAGGTGCATCCGGTGGACAACAACTTATCTTTGATATGGCGGAGATGGATTATCCACGTGCAACTGCTGCAGTTGCTAAGCCACGTATTCCTGGTTATATTTTCTTACCGGATGGCAGTGGTGCTTTGATGCGTTTCCAAGATAATACAACATCTTTATCCACATACATCGGTGATGTATATGGTACTGACCTGTCAACCAACACGTATCATTATCGTTGGCAAAATCCATATGTTCCGATGAAAGATCCATCCATGCCAGTCTTTGGTGTTGCTCATGGAAATCGTCAGGCAGCATTTGTTGCGTATGCGACACAAGGTGCTGAACACATGGAAATCATCGCATCCCCACACAACAACAGAACGCCTTACAATTACGTTTATTCAAGATTTACTTACAATCAACTTTACCAACAAATCTACAACCAATCTGGTGCAGGTTATCCGACACTTTATGAAGAACGCAATCATTATGATGTGCATTTGAAGTATGATTTCTTGCAAGGTGATGGCACTACCGATGATTATCCTGCTGATTATGTCGGTATGGCTAAAAAATATCGTGACTATCTCCTGGAATATGATATCTTAGAGGATAATCTCATTGAATCTAATGAAATGCCGATTCGTCTAGATTTCATCATGTCGGATGCTATGAACAATTTGATTGGAACTCGCGATGTCGTCGTGACAACCATCGATCAAGTTGATGATATTTTAACCAAATTGCATACAGATGGCATCAAGAATATCAACTCTGGTTTGTATGGTTACCAAAAAGGTGGTATTACCTTAGGTGACAAAGATAACCCGGATTGGATCAATGCCATTGGGACCAAGCGTGATTTCGACCGTGTCATTGGCAATATGAATGATTTAGGCATTGATGTATCCTTAGCACTCGATTATGTTTCGATTTATGAAGAACAAATGAGCTTACTCGGAAATGCTGCCAAACATTTGAACGGTTGGTACATCAGAGAGCATCTCATTCGTGAAGTTGGACCTGTTGAAGATATGTATTTTGCACGTCCGACACTTGTCGCAAGTTGGATGAAGTCACACGAAAAGAGTGTGAGAAGTCTCGGCATGCAAAGTATGACCTATGCCGGTATGACCAACCAGCTTTATGGTGATTATGGCAGAAATGAAATCAATATTCAAGGTGTCATTGATTTATATCAAAACACACTCGATACACTTGGGGAAACATATCATATCAACGCCATCAATCCGAACCAGTATTTATGGGCTGAAGTTTCAAGATACTTACAGTCACCGATGTTTACTTCACAATATTTAATTCAAACTGATACAGTACCGTTCTTACAATTGGTCTTAAATGGTTCAATGGAAGTCTATGCAACGTATGCAAACTTTAGTTTCTATACGGAAACCGATATTTTAAGAATGATTGATTATAACGTTTATCCATCATTCATCTTGACGCATGATCCATCTTACGAACTCATTTCAACCAACTCATCGAATTTCTATTCCACTGAATTTAATTTATATGAAGACATGATTCACCACATGTATGACCGGATGAATGCTGCATATGAATCTGTTTTAGGTAGTCGTTGGGTTGACCGGATTGTGGTTGCACCTGGTGTGATTGTGAACCGCTATGAAAACGGCGTTGAAATTGTCATCAACTACACTGATGAAATTCAAGTTTATGATGGACGTACGATCAGTCCGCTGAACTATAGAGTTCTGGAATAGGAGGACATGATGAAAAGAAAACGTCAAAAATCAGTGTTCTCTAAGAACACGAACTTGAATGCCTATTTGTTCTTGATGCCATGGCTCATCGGATTTATCATTTTTGTAGCCTACCCATTCCTTTACACCATGTTTCTATCTTTGAATAGTGTCGTCAAAAACATCACAGGTTGGGCGAACACTTACATTGGTCTTACGAATTTTGAAGTATTATTCTTTAGAAATACGGCATTCAACCCGCTCATCATCGATTTCATCGTCGTTGAGCTCACTTATGTACCTGCCATCATCATTTTGGCATTCATTTTATCGATGTTACTCAACACTAACATCAAATTCCGTGCTGGATTTAGAATGATTTATTTCTTCCCAGTTGTCGTATTATCCGGTCCCGTGATGACACAACTCATCAGCGCTGATTCAACATCAACGATTGATGTCACAGAAATCATCATCTTCCGCATGATTGAAAACTACTCACCCTTTTTAGCAGATATGCTAGCAAGTATCTTCAATAACTTCACATTGATTCTCTGGTTTACAGGGATTCCAATCATTTTGTTTATGAATGGCTTGCAGAAGATCAACAGCCAGATGATTGAAGCTGCGCAGATTGATGGCGCAAATTCATGGCAAATCTTATGGAAGATCACGATTCCAAACATTAAATCAACGGCACTTGTTGTCGCGATCTTTAGTGTGGTTCAAATCGCAATCTTCGAAGTCAATCCAATTTATCAGTTTGTGGTCAACACCATTCGTGATAATTATGCATCCGGACTCGGATTTGCAGCAGCAGTTGTCTTGGTTTACTCATTCATCGTCTTATTATTCGTTGGCATCGCATTCTTCTTATTGAAAGAAAGAGATAACGAAGTTTACGAAGAATCTTTAAGAGAACGTCAAAAGAGAAACTTAGAAAAGATGCAGAAGATGCAAAAGCGTCAAAATGAAGAAACATTCAAAGATGGCATGAAACGCATTTGGAATCAAACGAAAACCATCTTCAAAAAGAAGGAGGTGACACCACATGACAGCGAAGCTTGATTTGAAAAAGTTAAAGAAGAAACTGATGGGTCATAGTGCGACTCAAGGTTGGATTGGTAAAGGCATCGTTTATGCACTTTTAATTGGTGTCAGTTATATCTTCTTATATCCATTACTCAGAATGATTTCCATGTCTTTCCTCACACAAATTGACTTAGTCAACCCTGAAGTAGGCTGGATTCCAACACAACTCAATTTCACAAATTATGTGGTTGCAAACCGTGTCTTAGGATTACTTCCTCCTTCACTCGCAAACTTTGCTGAAGCGCCTATTCAAGCGATTTTAGGTATTTTCAGAAACGGTGGTAACTTATGGAAGTCACTGAAGAACATCACTTATCTTGCTGTCGTTCAAACGATCATTGCATCCTTAACAGGATTTGCATTCGCACGTTATAACTTCAAGTTTAAGAAATTCTGGTTTGTCATGGTGCTCCTCAGTTTTGTCATTCCACTACCGATGGTTACCATTCCACGCATCATGATCATTTCAAGATTACAAGATTCCATTTGGATTCCATTCTATGACACCATCAGAGGCACATTCCTGGAAGGAATGCTTAAACCAACCTTATTCCAGACGTTGATGCCTCAATCAACATTTACTCTATTCGGACAGGGCATTAACTCTGCCATCCTCATCTTGATTTTCTATAACTTCTTCAAGATGATTCCGATTTCCTTAGATGAAGCAGCACGCATTGACGGTGCATCATCACCTCAAGTATTCTGGCACATTTACGTCAAATTGGTTGTCCCCATCATCATCACTGTATTCCTGTTTTCATTCGTATGGAACTGGAATGATATCTATTCAGCAACCATGTATTACAGTGCGAACAATCCTTTGATTGTCTTAAGATTGTCGCAGTTCGATTCACAATTCTCTGATCTTGCTGGCGCTATTCCAGGTCAAGCAGGAGAAGCAAGAATTAATGAAGCTTACAAGATGGCAGCAACATTCATTTCCATGATTCCGCTGTTCATTATTTATTTGGTCGCTCAACGCAAATTTATTGAAGGTATTGAACGTACCGGTATGACAGGAGAATAAACATGAAAAAATTTTGGATCTTACTCACTTTAATCTTTTTCTCAGGCGTTCTTTTAGGTTGCGAAACACAAGAGCCAACCGTAGAACCTGAAGAAACAGATTACTCACTGTGCAAAGGCGCAGGATATACGTACGACATCGATGCGATTGATGATTATGAACTTGTCTGGTCTGACGAATTTGATACAGACGGTCCACTGGATAGCACCAAGTGGGGATATGATGTTGGTGGTGGAGGTTGGGGTAATAACGAACTTCAATACTACACTGGTGACGGATCCAACGCATGGAACGAAGGTGGCAAGATGGTGATTGAATCGAGAATTCAAGCACTATCTGGCAGAAATTATACGTCTGCACGCGTCATTTCCAAAAACAAAGGTGATTGGAAATACGGCAAAATTGAAGTCAGTGCAAAATTACCAGCTGGCGTTGGCACTTGGCCAGCGATTTGGATGTTACCCACGGATTGGCGTTATGGTGGTTGGCCGAATTCCGGTGAAATTGATATCATGGAACATGTCGGAAAAGATTTAAATGTTGTTCATGGATCAATTCATACGAAGTACTACAATCACTCGATTGGTACACAAAAGTCTGGAACTCGAATCATTCCTACAGCAACCACTGAATTCAACACATATGCCATCGAATGGCTACCTGATCAAATTATATTTTTCATGAATGATGTTCAGGTATACCGTTTCAAACCATCATTATATATTGATTGCCCATCATTCAATGAATGGCCTTTCGATCAACGTTTCCATCTATTACTCAATATTGCTATTGGCGGCAATTGGGGTGGACCCACAGTGGATGATAATGCATTCCCACTGCGCATGGAAATCGATTATGTCAGAGTCTATCAATCAGATTTCGTCACCAATATGCAGAAAGGCTAGGACTGATTCATGAAACGATTTGAATATAATGCTGACCATCAGTTTGTCATCCGTGGCTATGATACGGTTAAACCTTTCGCATCTTTCTTACCCGGTGTTGCAGGTGTCTTTGGCATACCGATGTGGGTTTACTATGTGAACAGAGGTCAGTTAATCTCAAGCTTCGGACTTGAGTCGAAAGATCATCCGATGCTTGATTTTTCACCTGCCAATATGGCCTATCGCCGTACTGAAATCGATGGTTTCAGAACCTTCATCAAGGTGAATGGGAAAACATATGAACCCTTTGCTTCTCATCAAGAAGCAAGTAGACAAATGAAAATTGAGATGAATGCTGTCTCCATCGAAGAAACGAAAGAAAATCTATCGATTGAAGTCCGCTATTTCAATGTGACCGGAGAACCCTATCCAGGATTGATTCGTAAAGTGACTTTAAAAAACTTAGCGAAAACACCACTTGATATTGAGTTTGTCGATGGACTAGCTACCCTTTGGCCATATGGCACGAACCAGTTCATGATTAAAAACATGAGTAATCTTGCTGTTGCTTGGTTTGATGTATTCAATCAAGAACATAAGATGCCATTCATGAAAAACAGATCCACAACAGAAGATACGGCAGAAGTGGAAGGTGTTGAAGCTGGACATTTCTACATTTCAATGGATCAAAACAATGAGAAACTCGATGTGATCTATGATGGAAATCTTGTGTTCGGATATGAAACATCACTGAAAGAACCCAAGGTATTTCAAAGTACTTCTTTAAAAGAATTGCTTCTCAAAGAACAAGTCACCGTTAATCAATTGATGGCAGCTTTTTCTGCTCAATCCATCACATTGAGGGATAGTTATACATTCTATACATTATATGGTGAAAAGGACTCTTTAGAATCACTGAATATTTTGGAAAAATCACTATCATATGATTACTTCAAGGACATAGAACAAAGAGCAAAACAAGTTGAAAAAGAAATCACCAAACCCATGGAAATCCACACGGCTTATCCTTTGTTTGATGCGTATATGAAACAAAGCTTCTTGGATAACATGCTCAGAGGTGGCTATCCTTTGGTGTTCAAGGGACAGGAAAAAGACATCATTTATCATATATTTTCTCGTATCCATGGCGACATGGAACGTGAATACAACAACTTTTATGTTGAGCCAGCCTATTTTTCACACGGCAATGGCAGTTATCGTGATGTCAATCAAAATCGTCGTAACGACGTCTATTTCGTACCAGAAGCAGCACCATTTAACATCCGTCAATTCATGGATTTAATCCAGCTTGATGGACACAATCCGCTGACGATTCAAGGCAGCAAACTCATCTTTGATCAAGCGTATCTAAACGATGTGCTCCATTTAGTCAGCGAAGGTAAAGATGTTGTTCAAAATATCCTTACAAAGCCATTTACACCTGGAAAATTAATGACATCGATTGATCATCACAGCGTGTCAATCACTGTATCTAAAGATGATTTTTTAAAGGTAGTTCTCTCTCAATCTGTTCAGGAAATTCAGTCCGTTTACGGTACTGGATACTGGAGTGATCACTGGATGTATAACATGGATTTGATTGAACAGTATTTAAACATATTTCCAGATCGCCTCAAGGCTTTACTGACTGAAGGCGGTTATCGTTTCTATCAATCCCATGTATCTGTTTTTCCAAGAGCACTTAAGTATGTGAAAACGAAGCATGGTGAAATCAGACAACTTGGACCGCTCTATCATGACCAAGATAAAATTGAGAAAACGAATTTATCAGTCAATCAGACCAACTTCCACAAAAACGACAAGCATCAAATCATTAGAGTCAATTTCACAACCAAATTACTTCATCTAGCATTGACTAAGTTTACATCACTCGACCCAGAATTGATCGGTGTGATGATGGATTCTGAAAAACCTGGTTGGAATGATTCAATGAACGGATTGCCTGCCATTTTTGGATCTGGCGTGACAGAAACGGTAACTTTAAAAAGGTTGATTGAGTTTCTCATTCATGGTCTAGAAGAAGCTCAAATTCGTCATGTTGAGATACCAAATATCATCGTTGAGCTGTTCAATCGAACCATGGTATCTATACCATTAGGGTTTGATGCACTTCAAAATACGCGCGAATGGTTTGATGCAAAGACTCGATTTTTCATGTCGAGCGATTCTAGTCAAGCTGATGCATCACTATTAATCAATGGATTATCTAAAATGCTTCAAGTGATTGAAACAGGATTGAATAAGGCGAAAGAAATCGGTCATGGATTACTTCCAACCTACCTTTCCTATCAGGCACTGTCGTATACAGAAAACGGAAAAATCAATCCAGAAACCAAATATCCTTGTGTGGATGTGACCAAGTGGAGTGTTAGAATGCTGCCACATTATCTTGAAGCACCTGCCACATATTTGAAACAACTCAAAAATAAAGAAGAAGCTAAACTCATTTATAACCACGTTAAATCGACTGAGATGTATGATGCCAAACTCAAAATGTACATCACATCTTGTCCACTGGATGATGAAACGCTTGAAATCGGAAGAGCCAGAGCATTTACCAAAGGCTGGCTAGAGCGTGAAGCGAATTTCATGCACATGAGTTATAAGTATTTAATTGGTATTTTGAAGAGTGGTTTATACGATGAATACATGAATGATATGAGAACATCAATGCCACCATTCATGAATCCTGAAGCATATGGCAGAAGCTTACTCGAAAATGCATCATTCATTGCATCTTCTAATAATCCAAACCCAAATAACCACGGTAGAGGATTTGTCGCCCGTCTCACAGGTACAACATCTGAAGCCATCACACTACTTTATTTGATGATGACAGGTAAGAAACTATTCACATTCAAAGAAAACGTTCTATCATTTCAAATTCAACCGATTTTGCCAAGTGATTTCTTTGATGCGCATCATGAGGTCAAATTCAGATTGTTTAACCATATTGATATCACCATCAAGAATCCGTCTATGAAAAACACTTATGAAGGACTCAAAGCTAGCCGATATGAGCTCATCAGTGGTCAATCGAAGGTCATTGTCGATCAAGATGCTGTCAAGGGAGAATTGGCACAAAACATCAGAAACAAAGTCTACGACAAGATTGTCGTGCATTTAGGTTAAGGAGCACAATATGGCAGAGATCAGAGGCGTCAATTTAGGTGGATGGTTCGTTTTAGAGTTTTGGATGAAGCCACATCTTTTTGAGGGACTCAATGGTGTGGATGAAACTTACTTTTCGACCCATCATGAGCATCCTAAAACTGCGCTTGAAGCACATTGGAATACATTCATCACCAAAAAAGATTTTCAATACTTAAAATCCATCGGAATCAGTCATCTGAGACTCCCTATACCGTGGTGGTTCATGGGTGAAACACCTTATCAGTCTGCACTGCCTTGGATGAGACATGCAATGGAATGGGCTACCGAATATGATATGCATGTGCTTTTAGATTTGCATACCGCACCAGGATGTCAAAATGGTTTTGACAATGGTGGTATCGTTAACCAGCTCGAATGGCATAAGGATCAGAAAAATATAGATCTAACCGTTGAAAAGTTGGAAATGATTGCAACCACTTTTGCCAATTATCCATCATTTTTTGGTATTGAAGTATTGAATGAACCCCATTGGACCATTCCACTGAAGACCCTTCAAACATTTTACAAAAAGAGTTATGAAGCCATTCGTAAGCACACTGATCAACTCATTGTCTTTCATGATGGTTTTAGACCTGATGATGTTTCCTGGAAAACGTTCTTTAAACCAGGGAAGTTCAAAAATATAGCATTTGACATTCATTTATACCACTGTTTTGACCCCAAAATCACAAGCAAAGATTTTTATGGACACATCGGTGTCATTGAAGATCGCAAACAGATGATACTCGAATTAGAATCGTTCGTGAGAGTCATTGTAGGTGAATGGTCACTCGGTGTCATTCATGATAAATTCAATCACAAAAATGACTACGAAAAAGTGCTTGTCGAAAGAACTCTCGCTTCCTTACAGTTATGGACATATGAACATGCATTTGGATGGTACTTTTGGAGTTATAAGATTGATCGAGAAAGTCATCTCGATTGGGATTTCAAGCGTCTTGTTGAACATGGCATTATGCCAAACAATTATCAATGATTTAAAGCATTACGAGTTTACAACCCATTCCATCAGTGGATGGGTCATTCATAGAAAAAAGAGGTAAATACCATGAACATTCAAGTGATTCGAACAGCCAAAGAAACAGGCGAACGTTGGCAAACGTTACAAGCATCATCATTTACAAAACCTTACGATACAACACAACCGATGATTGTCATCAATCCAGGAAAAAAGTATCAAACACACATAGGATTCGGTGGCGCGTTCACTGAATCAGCAGCGTATACATTCCATAACTTGCCAAAAGAGAAACGTGATTTTATCACCAAAGCATATTTTTCTGAAGATGGTTTGGGATATAACATGGGAAGAACGCATATTCATTCCTGTGACTTTTCTCTTGAGAATTATACGTATGTTGAAGACAATGACATTGATCTGAAAACATTTGACATCAAGAGAGAAGAACAATGGGTCATTCCAATGATCAAAGATGCACAAAAGTATCAAAAAGAGATCTTACTTCTAGCATCCCCATGGTCTCCTCCTGCGTGGATGAAATCCAACAACAACATGAATTTTGGAGGAAAACTCCTTCCACAGTATCAGCAATCTTGGGCTAATTATTATGTCAAATATGTTCAAGAGATGAAAAAGCGTGGCATTGATTTTTGGGCAATTAGTGTTCAAAATGAGCCAGCAGCAACTCAAACATGGGATTCTTGTATCTATACAGCAGAAGAAGAACGAGACTTTGTCAAAAATTATCTCGGTCCTACAGTTCATGCATATGACAAGGACTTAAAGATTCTTGGTTGGGATCACAATCGCGATATCATTGTTGAACGTGCTTCCACCATGTTAAATGACCCTAAAGCAAGTGAACATCTTTGGGGTATTGCCAATCACTGGTATGTATCAGAAGCATTTGAAAATATGTCTGTAGTTCACGATCTATTTCCAGATAAGCATCTCATCTTCACAGAAGGTTGTATTGAAGGTGGACCAAAACCATTGGCATGGCATACTGGTGAACGGTATGGCAGAAATATCTTCGGTGATTTAAACAACTGGGTTGAAGGATGGATTGAATGGAATTTGATCTTGAATGAACAAGGTGGCCCCAATCATGTCGGAAACTTCTGTGATGCACCGATATTGGCTGACAGACAAACCCATCAACTCACTGTCAATAGTTCATATTATTACATCGGCCATTTTTCCAAATTCATCAAACGCGGTGCAAGACGCATTCATATCACGCACAATCTACCTCAAGGCATTTTTACAACAGCTTATGAAAATCCAGATGGAAAAATTGTTGTTGTGATTCAAAATCAGAACGATCAAGCAACTCAAGTTTCGCTCAATCTAACAGGTCATGGATTTGGATTTGAAATGATTGCACACTCGATTGTTTCGCTTGTCATTGCTTAATATGTGTTGATTTCGCTAAAATCAATGATTTTTTAAGAAAAACTTGGCGATTATGTATTGTTTTGTTACAATGTCTATAGATAGGAAGTGATGTTTCATGGTTACCATCGATGAAATTGCGAAACTTTCAAAGGTTTCGACTTCGACAGTTTCTAAAGCGCTCAATGGATATGCAGAAATTAGTGAAAAAACAAGATTAAGAGTTATTGAAGTTGCGGATCGTTTAGGCTACATGCCGAACGCGACTGCACAGAGTTTAGTGAGAAAACGGTCTAACACTGTAGGTGTTGTCTATGAAGTCGAATATGGACTTAAAAATCTATTCTTTTCTGGTGTTCTTGAATCATTTCGAAAGAACATTGAATGCAAAGGATATGATATTCTACTCCTTTCACACAATACCGATAGCGGACTTGATTATTTGAAACATTGTAATTCAAAAAATGTGGATGCTGTTTTGGTCGTCTCCGGAGGAGACAACCAGGAAGCCATCAACAAACTCAAATCCAGTTCTCTTGCAGTGATCACACTCGATCCAACCGTCAATGAACCCAATTCCATCTATTCAGACTCCTACAATTCCATCAGGCGTTCATGTAAATATCTGTATGAATTAGGACATAAAAAAATAGCATTCATCAATGGATCCTATTCCAACTTCATTGGGAATGAACGCTTAAGAGCATATTTGGATTTTATGAAGGAAAAGTCACTCGATCCGATTTACATCAAAGAGCATTCCAATGAATCTTACAGCTATGAAGAAGGATATCAGAACATGAAGAAAATCTTCGAAAGATTCGGACTCCCCGAAGCTGTATGTTCGGTTTCAGATCTCATGGCAGTGGGTGCAATCAACTATTTACACAATCATGGTTTCCAAGTCCCAGAAGATGTTTCGGTGATCGGTTTCGATGATCTTCAAGTCTGTGAAATTCTGACACCTAAAATGACAACGGTTAGACAAGACTATGAATCCTTCGGGAAACTGGCTTGTGACACGTTGCTTGGGATGATTGATGGGAAAGTACCTAGAGTCATTGATCCGATGATTGTGGATACTGAAATCATCGTTCGTGATTCTTGTAAAAAACGTAAATCTTAAAAAGACTGCATTTGCGGTCTTTTTTATTGCACTTAAGATAAAAGTAAGGAAAGTGTATGTTAATAGTGAGAATTAATCCGATATAATACTATTGCATGAATGCTTTGTTAAATGATGAAACGTATCGTCACTTTTTGATGATTCGAATCATGGTTTAAAATCCTTGCTGCTCTGATGCCAATCCCCCTTGGAATCAGAGCATATATTTGAAACAGACGATTTTTGTCATTTTTTTATGTTATAATAAACTATATTCAACCATTTCATATTCAAGCGAAAGGATAAAGTCCATCATCGGACTAGGTATCAGCATGAGTCATAAGATTCTGATTGTTGAAGATAATGTCATGATCAATCGAAGCATCGAATCCAAACTGAAAGAAGAAATGTTTGAAGTTAAAGCGGTATTTAACGGGGAAGATGCCATTAAACAATTCGATGCCATCAAGTATGATGCTGTTTTGCTTGATTTGATGTTACCGATTCGAAGTGGAGAAGAAGTGCTTAGACATATTCGTTCTAAAGGAGATGTCCCTGTCATCATCATCTCGACTAAAGATTCTGATGTCGAAAAAGCAGTGAATTTAGGACTCGGCGCTGATGATTATCTTGCAAAGCCATTTTCAATGCTTGAACTTGTCGCAAGAGTTAAAGCAGTGCTTAGACGAGCCACTCGTGTGACTGAAAAAGAGATTAAACCAAAGTATAACTCATTTGACATCGAAGTCAATATGAATAATTTTGAAGTCAAGAAAAACGGTGTACCTGTTGAATTGACCTTGAAAGAGTTTGAAATTCTCAAATTACTCATCACGCATCCAGATCAAACATTTTCTAAACAGCAGATGTATCGTGCAGTGTGGGGTGAGGAATACTATTACAACGACAATGTCATCAATGTACATATCAGAAGACTTAGAGAAAAATTGAAGAGGATCCATCCAATCCAAAGATTGTTGTGACCATGTGGGGATTTGGTTATAAATTGGGTGAACAATAGAAACATCAATAAAGTTGCCACTTGGCAACTTTTTTAATTCACAAAATCTTAAGAATTCAGTTATCCTTTCGATACAATCATCTTGTTATAATCAATGTGTAAGGAGATGATTTCTTGTCTATACTATCCATGCCATGGGCATTCATGATGACCTATGATCACCAGCATCAAAAAATGCATATTCACTGTTCGGAAGCATTCTCTGATTTGCTTGAACTGAATGCTACACATCTAGAACTCAATCATGAAGAAATCTTATCCAATGTTCATAAATATGATCATCGAAAACTGGGTTACTTTACGACAACTGAATTGCACTCGACATTTGACACGTTACTCCGTATACGATTTTTACCTGATGGACCTTATTTTAGAACGATTGCAGTGTGCAGTCAAACAAGTTCAGGATTCTCCTGTATACATATGCTTGAAAAAGATGTGCTTTTACTCAGGAAAACTGCACAATTATCGTTTGACTATATTCACCAAATCAAATTAGAAATGTTAGATGGAGAATGGATCAATACAATGCATTTGACACAGCAAATCCCTAAACTTAAAGAACATTTGCCACAATTGATCAATCGACCGTAAAAAAAAGAGCCTAGGCTCTTATTTTTTCAATGTGTGAAGCAATGATGGAGGCAACGCGTCTTGCACCAGTTTCATTCAAATGTGTATTATCCATCACACCAGAAGGATAGTTTGGAGATTCAAGAGGTTCTAAATGGAGAAACAGTGATTTCGATGCTTCCTCGCCCATGTTGGTCAATAATTCTTGAGTGATTGAAAACATATCAATCAACATCACCCTTTCTTTGTGAGCGAGTCTTCTCATGGCATTCGGATATTCTTGATGTGTTTTTTCATTCAAGATACCATCTACAAAATCACGTCTGGTGATGGGTGTCAGACAAATGGGTATCGCATCATGTTTGATAGCGACTTCAATCATATGCTTTAGCTGATTTGGGTATGCATGATTTACATCGGCATATCGATTGGGGTCCATCCATTTCTGGTCATTATGACCAAATTGAATCAACAATAAATCTCCCTTTTGGATACCTTGATCAATGATATCAAGTTTTCCTTCTTTAATGAATGATGTTGTTGATCTTCCATTTTCAGCTAAGTTTCTAATCAATATATCTTGACTTAAATATTCTCCTAAATATTCTCCCCATCCATACTCCGGACGTTTTTCTGGCTTTTTAATCGATGCTGTTGAGTCTCCTGCAATCCAAATGGTTATCATCATTACACGACCTTTCAACAACATTGTAGCATATTTTTTAATGATACTTTTCATGTTATAATAACCCTAGGTGAAACAATGAAAACACAATTGATGAGTTTTAACATCAGAATCAATGTCTTAGTCGATGGCAAACATGCATGGGATTTTAGAAAACCCTTTGTGAATGCTTTTTTAGCTTCAAAACTGCCTGACCTCATCGGTTTTCAAGAAGTGAATGCATCCATGCTCAGTGATCTCAAACAAGCACTTCCCATGTATGAATCTTATGGATTACCTAGAGATCAAAGAGGAGAAGGCACACCTATTTTTGTGAAATTAGATCGGTTTCAAGTCGTCGCTTCAGGCACATTTTGGTTATCTGAAACACCAGAATATGAATCCAAGATGACAGGCAGTCATTTCCCAAGAATTTCGACTTATGTTGTTCTTGAAAATCAACACCAGCGAACGCTGTTTTTCAATACACACTTAGATTATGCTTCAGATGACATCGCTTTAGCCCAAGCAAAAGTGCTTTATCAAAAAATGATTGAACTCCAATCTATCTATCAAGGATCACTCCTTTTAACTGGAGATTTCAATGTTTATCCAGAATCCAAAACCATTCGCTATTTGTCATCGAAACTCAATTGTGTTTACGATGACAAAAAACTGATTGGACTTACCTTCCACGGATTTACCCGTGAAACAGAAGGAAAACCAATAGACTACATATTTTCAACAAAAGATATTTCCATGACTTCATTTGAGATTATCCATTACCCACTGTCTGACCAGTATCTTTCAGATCACTATCCTATTGCCATCAACTATGAAATGACTGAAGGTTTGAAAACATGAAATATCAAAGACCTAAGAATATACCTGGCTTAATTTTTAACTTAATGCTTTTGGGTTCACTCATTGCTGTTAAGATTTCAGATGATTTTTTCCCAATCTATATGATGTTTTTTTCAGGATATGGAATAATCTATGCAATCATCATCAAAAAGACATGGAAAGCTAGATTCCTGCGGATGACTTATGTCACAGGGATAACAGTCATCTTATATTCAGCTTATGCTTCATGGATTTTGGAATGGGACATGACATGGTTTTATGCCATTGGGATGTTTCTCACAGGTATAGGACTCATCTATTTCAATGAATCTTAAAGATGTGTACATATGTACACGTTTTTTTGTATATTCAATCAGATGATGAATCAATTGTGATAAGATAATGATGAATACTAGGGGGTAAACCATGGCAACTCAAAAGAAAACACCTACAAAAACCAAAAAGAAATCAGCAACTAAAAATTCATCAAAATCGATGTCAAAAACAAGTCGTAAAAAGCCCAATTCATGGGTAACGATCTTATCATTTGTCATCATTGTTGCGATTGTGTTTTGGTATCAACAAAATCAAGGTGAAGAACCAACATATGGCGCAGGTCAAAATGAACAAGGTTACTACTATTATCAAGAACTGACCACTGGTTATTATGCATCTGCACATAACTTAATCGGGACACAGCTATTCACTGAACTGAATCAAATTTCAAACGACTTATTGTCGCCACAAACCTATGAAGATGCTAAAACAATTCTTGCAGAAGCGGATTTAAGTTTAACAGACCGTACCAAAGTCTATAATGTGTACAACAGTTTGTTAGTCAACGCCACTTGGGATTCAACATCCTGGCACAGAGAGCATATATGGCCCAATTCTAGACTAGGCATGGATAGAGTGACAGAAAGCGGTAGAAACCAAGCGTCTGATTTACACAATTTAAGAGCCATCACACCAGCTGTCAATTCATCAAGAAGTGATCGGTTTTATGATGATGCATCAGGTGATTTTCAAACAGTCACCGGTGGTGGTTATTATCCAGGTGATGACCACAAAGGTGATGTTGCAAGAATCTTGTTCTACATGGCAGTCACTTATGATTTTTTAGTATTAACCGATGATGGTCTTGAAGATGAGTCCAATCATTACACAATGGCAGGAGCAAAAATGGGAAAACTTTCTTTACTGCTCGAGTGGCATCGTGAAGATCCAGTTGATGATTTTGAGCGTCAACGTAATGAAGTCATTTTTAATGCTCAAGGCAATCGTAATCCATTCATTGATCAACCAGCCTATGTCCACTTGATTTGGGAAGATTTAACCATCAATGAACTGATCGAGCCAGAAACTGTCATCACTCACAACCCGCAATACTTATTTCTCAATATGATCATTGAAAGGAGAACTTGGTATGTCAGTGCGTTATGAATTGAAAAAGGGTACTTATTTCATTGGAGACCCTGCTATTTTCATCCGTAAGAATCAAAACGGGGAACAGTTTGTCAAAAAACTTTGGGATCTATTTTATCTCGATATGAATCTATTCCAGCATTTAGAGATTGATGGCATTGAGTTCTATATTACCAGAACTGCTGAAGGAGACGGTTATTTTGATGGTATTGGAACCGATACAGGAACCATCATGATCATTAGAATCGATGATTTAAGTCAAGATGAACGTTTTCATCATCAATACCCTTCTAGAGGATGTAAGTTGTTAGAAGTGATAGACAAAGATGGTGTCATGGTTGAATCATTTAACATTTACTTTGACAATGGACTTTTCATTCAGACACATGAAGCATGAAAAAAACCGCTCATGAAGCGGTTTTATTTTTTAAATGGTACACCCTCACGGGATCGAACCGTGGACCCACTGATTAAGAGTCAGTTGCTCTGCCAGCTGAGCTAAGGATGCATATTTCACCGTGCATTGATTATTATAGCATAGGTTTTTCAAAATGCAAGTCTTAACCAAAAAAATGAGACATTTTGAAGGCGTCTATTCTTATACATAAGAAGACTATAAAACGATGCCAGATTGGACACGAGAAATGACATCATCAGCCATTTGAAATGCTAGGTTGAGATGTTCTGGATACTTAAATTGAAAAAGTACAGCAGATTTACCAAATTTTAATCCTTTGATGTTTTTTGCTTTCAACTCAAGCACATAGTCAAAATCAGTCGTATAGATTGAAAAATGTTGTGCTCCACCACCAAGCATGAGAAAAATCTTCCCAATCAGTTTGTAGGTTGGTCTTTGATAAGATAGTACCAGTTGATATTCTTTATGATGAACTTTCATATGTGAAACGACTGCATCATACCATGTTTTCCCAATCTCTGATAAAGTATTTCGATAATCTTCAACGTTTTTGAACATGACATTCACCTCATACTTACATATTATCATAGATGTTTTGAGTTAGTTTCACAGGTGAATGGGATTTTATCATCAAGTTTTTCGAGTTGACGTGTTATAATTTGAAGTAGTCATGAAGTGAGGGTAACCATGTATCGATATACATTAGGCTTTATTCAAAGAAAAGATGAAGTACTCCTTGTCAATCGCCATAAAAACCCTTGGAAGGGCTGCTGGAATGGCTTAGGTGGCAAGGTTGAATTAGGAGAAGATATCAAATCTTCAATCATCAGAGAGATTATGGAAGAAACTGGTATTTCTATTCATCCCTCATCAGTAGAAGATAAAGGCATTCTCACTTGGAATTCATTTGATGCCATGGGCAAAGGATTACATTTGTTTGTCATTAAAGTTGATGATGATTTTGTTTATCCGACACCCAAACAAACAGTTGAAGGCTTACTCGATTGGAAAACGATTGAATGGACGACAGATACAGAAAACTATGGTGTTGCTCATAACATTCCATACTTCTTAAAAACAGCTTTATTGGATTCAAAACGATATCATTATCATTGTACATTTGAAGGTAGACATTTGCTTTCAGTAACGAAAACAGAGGAAACACATCATGATTCTTGAACTCATTTTAGGTGGAGCAACTTTAGGTCTTGTGGGCATCTCTGTACTCACGTTCATTCAAAAGAAGAAGAATGACCAGATTAAAGCTGAATCCATCAGTTTACTCAAAAGATATGGTCATTTGGATACAACTGGACAAAAAACAATATTTACCATGCATGAAAAATCATGGCAAGTGCTCTTTTTCCATGTACCTGCCAATCAAGATTTGACGGTCAACAGCAAAACCATTTGGGAAATTCGAGATGCTTCAAAATCAAGGCTCATCAATCAAACGCACTTTCTATCATCTCCAAATCCTAAACTAGTCATCATTTATCCATCAACACTCGTCATTAAGCGTTATATCAATGAAAATGAACTTGTCTTCGTCAAATACAATCAACCTTTTTACAACATGAATTTAGTGAGACATTTTGAATTAGAAGACTTTTTGAAAGGAGCATCTGAATGAGAAAGTTATGCATCATGTTTTTATTGGTGACCAGTATGATCTTTCTTTCATCATGCACACCCTATCAAATCACGTATACAGATGACTTGCCATTTGAAATTGAAATGAAAAGTGATGATGTCAATATCTTACAAATCACTGATTTGCATCTGACCTATGGCATTGATCAACGTGACCGAAAGACATTTGAATTGATTCAAGCATTAAATGATTCAGATCATTATGATTTGATTGTCATTACAGGGGATATGACTATGTCGCCTCAAGGACCACAAATATTCTCAAGACTCATCCGTTTCATGGAAAGTTTAGGCACTCCATGGACATTTGTCTTTGGTAATCATGAAACAGATTTTAATGACTACATTGAGTATTTGAAACGCATTCCAGAAACTGAACATCTGTTATTTAAAGTCGGACCCGAACTCAATGATGGTGGACTTGGCAATTTCCAAATTGTTTTTAACAAAGAAGGTGTGCCTTTCTATAAACTTTATTTACTGGACAGTAAAGCTGAAATCGAACCCATCGAAGGTGTTGAAGATGATTATGACTCATTATCATTTGCACAAGTCAATTGGTATGAGACCCATGTTTCACTCGATGCTGTCGATTCGATTATATTCATGCATATCCCACTCAGACAGTATATTTTAGCAGAAAATTACGTCGGTACTTTTAGAGAAAAAAGAGTTTATGCTCAAAGCCTGGATACTGGATTTTTCGATGCTATGGTCTATCATGGCAAATCTAAAGCAGTATTTGTGGGCCATGACCATTTGAATGATTTTTATTTCTATTTATCTGGCATTATGCTCGCATATGGTAGAGCATCTGGATATAACGGATATGGTGATCTTGAAAAAGGTGGTAGAGTCATCAACATTGATGCATCCGGTGTTTTATCTACTGAAGTGATTGCTGGAAGTGAGGTCATGTCATGAGAACAAAAGATCGCATATTAGTGGCGCTATCGTCATTCTTCTGGGCAGTGGTCGGACTATTCTTTACGGGATCATTCCTGTTTTTCCTCATTCCTTTGGCTGGTGTCATCTATGTCATTTTAGGAGGTAGAAAACATGTTTGAATTCATGATCTACATCCTTGTCAATGCATTTTGGTTATCATTCATTGGGGGTACAACGATTCTCTTTTTAATGCGTCTTTATAGCGTTGTTATCAATCCTATTGAACTTAAGAAAACACTACAGGTATTATTCATTCCTTGTTCGATTGGATTTTATCTTCATGTGAAAGAGATGAATGTTTTCACGAAAGTGTATCGAATATTGGTCGTATTTTTCTTTGTTGTTACAGTTTTTGCTAGTCTTTTCCTATTCTACATGCACTTGGAGCTCGATTTTATCTATGGAATACAAGGTTATACGCAAACAATATAATTCGGATATGTGCTTTGTCTGTGGTCTCAAAAATGATGCGGGACTGCATACCCATTACTACGAACTGGAAAACCAGTCGCTTTTAGGTGTATTCAAAGGCATTGATGTCCATCAAAGCTATCCAAAGCGCATGCACGGTGGAATCATTTCTGCACTTTTAGATGAAACTGTCGGACGTGCAATCATCATTCACGAACCAGACACATGGGGTGTTACTGCAGAACTCACCATCAGATATCTAAAACCAGTTCCTTTACATGAAGAACTCAAGGTCGTTGGAAAAATCACGAACATCAGAAGTCGACTATTTGAAGGTGAAGGCTATGTGTGTGATTCCAATCAAAACATTCTAGCGACTTGTACAGGAAAATATATCAAACAATCAGTTAAAGCCATCATCAAAGATAGCAATTTTGTGGAGGAAGAATGGATTTTTGTCGAGGATAGTATCCCGCCAATGTCATTCGATTTACCGAAATGAGTATATTAGAAGTTGAAGGGCTAGCCTTCAGTTATAGTGGAGATCAGCTTTATCAAAAAGCAGCCATGCGGTTGTTCGACAATGAACATGCTGTGCTCGTGGGACCGAATGGAACAGGTAAATCAACGTTGTTGAAATTACTCGACAAATCGCTTTCACCAGATCAGGGCACCATTGAATGGCAACCCACTAAAAAAATTGGATACTTGGATCAATATGCAAAAATCGATCCAGAACTTTCTGTAGAAGCCTATCTTTATGATGTGTTTTTACCTTTGTTTCAAAAAGAGAAAGAAATGGAAAAACTCTATGAAAGAGTTGCTACTGCACCTGAAAAAGATCATGATCGATTATTGAATTGGGCATCAGAAATCGGAGAAAAGCTTCTAGAATCCGATTTTTATGCGATTAAATCAAAGGTTGGGAATATCATTCATGGCTTAGGATTAACGATGGATATACTGCCAACACCCATTAAGTATTTATCAGGCGGTATGCGTGCAAAAATCATTTTAGGGAAACTGTTATTGGGTGATTCTGATGTGCTCCTTTTGGATGAACCAACCAATTTCTTGGACATCAGACACATTGAGTGGCTTTCTAAGTTTTTAGTCAGTTATCCAAAAGCATTCATTGTCGTCAGTCACTTAGAAGAATTTTTGATGGAGATTGCAAATACTGTATTTGCACTTGAAAATGGTCAAATCACACGTTACAAAGGTGACTATGCCTACTATTTGAAAGAACGTGAATTAAGAAGCGAGCAACAGCAAAAAGCCTATCAATCTCAACAGAAGTTCATTCAAAAAACTGAAGAGTTCATCCAGAAAAACATCGTGCGTGCAACGACGACTAAGCGCGCTCAGAGCAGACGAAAGATGTTAGCGAAAGTCGAGCGGATCATCGCACCAACGCATGTGAAGACATATCATTTCCAGTTTCCGCTTTCAGCAGCAACCGGTAAGGATGTCTTAGTCACGAAAGCCCTTGAAATTGGTTATTCAGAGCCTCTTTTAGAGGCATTGGATGTTCACATCATGAAAGAAGAAAAAGTGGTCATTACCGGTAAAAACGGGATTGGGAAGTCCACATTCTTGAAAACAGTACTTGGATTGATTCCTCAGATTTCAGGGACATACAAATGGATCGATACTGCTAAAATTGCGTATTTCGAACAGGATTCGAAATTTGAAGATGGTATCACACCGTTTCAGGTGATTCATTTGAAATATCCTCATTTTACAAAAAAAGATGTGATGTCCTTATTGGGTAATCACGGGATTGACTATGAAATGGCAAATCGAGACATCAATACATTGTCAGGTGGCGAGCAGACCAAGGTCAGACTAGCACTCTTAAGACATCAAAAGGGTAATGTCTTGATTTTAGATGAACCGACCAATCACTTGGATGCTAAAGCGAAAGAAGCTTTAAGAGATGCGCTCATTGAATATCAAGGAACCCTCATTTTGGTTTCACATGAAAAAGAATTCTATCAAGGACTATGTGATTACGAAATTCAACTATTCGTGAATTAGGAGTTTATATGAAAAAAACTTTACTTTTACTGGTGTTACTATGTTCAATCTTATTATCTTCATGCAAACCATCTTATGAAGCTGAAGCAGGACTCTATGAACTCTATTTCATCGAAGGTGCATTCTCAATGGATATGTATGAATTTTATACCATTGAACTATTTGAAGATGGAACGGTGCGTATCCAGTCCAAATCCAGTGAATTCGGTTCTGCAGTCTATGATGTTACAACCGAATACTCCATCAAAGATGGCAAGATTACCATCATCACCAAAGTTGGTTTCAGCAATTTGAAAGAAGTTTACGATTATGTGGATGGTGAAATTCACATGATCAATGCAGAAATACCAGGAACTGAAGATGTACTCACAGCGAAATTCAGAAGATCATAAAAAAATGACGGGACTAGTGCCCGTCATTTTCTATGTTTGTATCATCAAACTGATTGATTTCTTCAACTAAAACATCATAAACTTCAGATTCTTTAATCTTTTTAATGATTTTGCCTCTGCGGAATAAAATGGCTTCACCTTTACCACCAGCGATACCGATATCAGCATGTGTTGCTTCACCAGGACCATTGACTGCACATCCCATGATGGCGACGTTGATGGTTTTATTGATCTTTAAAAGATATGCTTCAATGCGTTTCGCTATATCAATCATATCATACTGGATTCTACCACACGTTGGACAACTGATTAAGTTCGGAACTTTATCTTTTAAGCCTAAGTTTTTAAGAATTTCTTTGGCTGCTTGAATTTCAAGCACAGGATTATCGGTTAATGAAACACGGATGGTATTACCAATCCCTTCTGCAAGCAATATACCGATACCCATCGCACTTTTAATAGCGCCAGAAAAGGCAGTACCTGCTTCAGTCACACCGAGATGGAGTGGATACGGGAATGTTTTGGCTGCGAGTCTGTTCGCTTCAATCATCAATCTCATATCGGTTGCTTTAAGTGAGAGCGCGATATCATAAAAACCCATGGATTCTAAAATATCGATATGATGTTTAGCGGTTGCAACCATATTTTCAGCAGTCGGAGCCAGACGGTTCGGCAGTGATCCCGAATTGACACCAATTCGAATTGGAATGTTTTTTGCTTTGCAAGCTTCAACGACTTCCATGACATGTTCCCTTTTGGGAATGTTGCCAGGATTGAGTCTGATCTTATCGACTCCTTGTCTGATGGCTTCAAGTGCTAGTCGATAGTCAAAATGGATATCCGCTACAAGCGGTATCGTGATTTTGGATTTGATTTCACCAAGCGATTGTGCATCGACCATATCAAGGACAGCAACTCTGACGATTTCACAACCAGCATCTGTGAGTTGTTTAATCTGTTTAACGGTAGCTTCAACATCCTTGGTGTGGGTATTGGTCATACTCTGTATGTAAACTTTAGGGTTTCCACCCAATTCAAGATTTGAAATTCGGACAGTTCGTGTTGTTTCTCTTTGTAACATATATTCATCACCCGATTCGATTATATGCCAAGTTGACAGTTTTTCATAGGAGATTTGCTTATAACGGTATGTAAACCTTTGAAAAGGCTCTAATCGAAAAATAAACGCATAAAACGATTGAATAATGACTTGTGTTTTGTTATAATGGTTTCGTAAGTTTGGAGGGATATCATGAGAGACCTAGTCAAATTGGTTTGTACAACATGTGGCGAAGAAAACTACCATACCAACAAGAATAAGAAATTAACACCAGAACGTATGGAACTTAAAAAGTATTGCCCACGTGAAAGAAAGTACACAATCCACAAGGAAAAGAAATAAGCTATTCTTGGAATAGTTTTTTTTCTAGTGAGGAACCATGCAACAGTTCAAGGAAACCAAAGAGTATGCACATAGCTATCTCATTTGCAGATTTGACGTCTGTTTTTTGATTGATCCCTCACATGATTTAACTGCCATTAAGGAAGCTCTGGCAAATCGCACATTAGCAGGTGTATTACTCACACATGCTCACAGTGATCATATCGATCTGATTGGTGAATTTGATTGTCCAATTTATCTTCATTTGGATGATGCACATTTATTATTCGAAGACCAGTACAACGGATATGCTCCAAAAGTACATCCTTACAAGCGAAAACTGTTGAATCTTCAATATGTCACACATGGTATGAAAATACCGATGGCCGATCAAGTGATTGAAGTTTTACATACGCCAGGTCATACCAAAGGTAGCGTTTGTTACTTATACGATGGGAAACTATTTTCAGGTGATACGTTGTTTAAAGACAGTGTTGGAAGGCATGATCTTTATTCAGGGAATCTCCCAGACTTAAGAAAAAGTATTTTAATGTTATGTCAATTACCAGCCAATATCAAAGTATATCCTGGCCATGATGAAGTCACAACCATCAGGTCTGAACAGAAGAATAATCCCTTCTATGTGAAATGGTCAAAACAAACTGTAAAATAAAGACACTCTGTGTCTTTTTATTTTTATATCAAAAATAGCACATAATGCTTGACAGTGCCAATCAATTATAATACAATAAAACTGGCACAAACGAAGAATGAGTGCTAAATCGAGGTGTTTCAATGATTTCCTCCAGACAAAAACTAATTCTCAAAGCCATCATCGAGGCGTATGTCAAGGATGCACAGCCTGTTGGATCCAAAGCACTGACATCCATGCCATACTTGAAATTTTCTTCTGCAACTCTGAGATATGACATGGCTCAGCTTGAAGAACTCGGCTATCTTGAAAAGACGCACACGTCATCAGGCCGCGTGCCTTCTGAAATGGGTTATCGTTATTATGTTGAACATCTTGTCACGAGAGATTCAGATGTTGCCGATTCATTTCCTTTGATCGATCAGATTTTCATGAAGAATAAGTTAGCTCGGGAACAAGCCGTTGAGGAAGCCATTCATTTGTTATCAGAACTGACCAACTACACTGCAATGGCAGTCGGGTCCAGTTCACCTGAAAACATGATTAAAAAGATTGATTTTATACCTCTATCGGAAAATGATGCAGTCATTTTGATTGTCACTGACAAAGGTCATGTTCAACATCAAAACATTCGTGTTCCTGAAGGTACGGAAATCAATGAATTGAAAGAAGTCATCAAAACACTCGATGATCTCTTGAAAAACAGAGACATTTCTGAAGCTTCACAAATCTTGCAGACAGCATTTGCGAAAAAAGAGATTGCATCATTCATGGAGTACCAGTCTCAACTCATGCATTCTTTCATCACTGCATTTTCAAAATTTGCTTCAGATAATTTCTATTTATCAGGTGTAACCAATGTATTTGATCAACCAGAATTCAACGATGTCAGACATGTCAAACACTTTGTCGATATGCTAGACCGAAGGGAACTCGTCAAATTGATTGGAGATCACGATGGACTATCCATCAGGTTTGGGTCTGATTTACAACTCATTCCGATGGAAAATTGCACTGTTATCTCTGTACCCTATCGCATTTCAGACACAGAACATGGCACCATTGCGGTTTTAGGACCGACTAGAATGGAATATAACAAAGTCATCCCACTCGTGGAATACATCGCAAGCCATCTCGGAAAACTCTATAAAAAGTAAAGGATGATACCAATGGAAGAAAACAAAGAAGTTGTCGTCGATCATGAAACGATTCATGATGAAAAAGACGAACACAAAAAAGAAAAACGCAACAAGCATAAAGAACAAGTCGAAAAACTTGAAAATGAAATTCGAGAGTTGAAAGATAAATACTTAAGAAATCAAGCAGAACTCGAAAATTTCAAGAAACGTATGCAGGCAGAACGCATCCAAGATCGCAAGTATGCAAGTAAGAGTTTAATCAGTGATATTTTGAGCCCCCTGGAACAATTGAGTATGGCTGTCAACATGAAAACAGACAATGATTTACTCAAAAACTTCTTAATCGGTTTCAAAATGATCAATGATAATCTATTCAATGTTTTACAGACTGATGGACTCAAGGAAATCGATGCGCTAAATAAGCCATTTGATCCCAATTTACACTACGCAATCGAAAAAGAAAATGACAAGACGAAACCCAATGGAATTAATGTTCATGTCATTTCAAAAGGATATATGTATAAAGATCAACTACTCAGACCATCAATGGTCAAAATCAACGAATGGAGCGAAGAAGAACATGGCAAAGACGAATAAAATTATCGGTATTGACTTAGGAACAACCAACTCATGTGTATCCGTCATGGAAGGCGGAGAAGTTAAAGTCATTGCGAATGCAGAAGGTGGCAGAACAACACCATCGGTTGTATCATTCAAAGGTGAAGATATTTCTGTAGGTGATGTCGCCAAAAGACAAGCAATCACCAATCCAAACACAGTGAGTTCCATCAAGCGCCATATGGGCGATATGAACTATCGTGTCGACATCAATGGCAAGAAGTATACACCACAAGAAATTTCAGCAATCATCCTTCAAAACTTAAAAAAGACTGCTGAAGATTATCTCGGTGCAACCGTGACTCAAGCAGTCATTACAGTACCTGCTTATTTCAATGACGCACAGCGTCAAGCAACCAAAGATGCTGGCAAGATTGCTGGTCTCGATGTCAAACGTATCATCAACGAACCCACAGCTGCAGCACTTGCTTATGGGATTGATAAAACAGATAAAGAACAAACTGTCTTGGTCTTTGACTTAGGCGGTGGTACATTTGACGTTTCAATTTTAAGACTTGCTGATGGCACATTTGAAGTCATTGCAACATCTGGTGATAATCACTTAGGTGGTGACGACTTCGATGATTTGATCATCAATTGGCTTGTTGAACAGTTTAAGAAAGACAATGGCGTGGATTTATCCAAAGACAGAATGGCACTTCAAAGACTTAAAGATGCTTCTGAAAGAGCTAAAAAAGAACTTTCAGGTGTAACAACGACTCAGATTTCTCTCCCATTCATCAGCATGGGCGTTGCAGGACCTCTACATCTAGAAACGACACTCACACGTGCGAAGTTCAATGAACTCACCGCAGGCCTTGTTGAACGTTGTGTTGGACCTGTTAGACGTGCGTTATCCGATGCGAAGATGACCAATAAAGATATCGACCAAGTTTTACTTGTGGGTGGTTCTACAAGAACTCCAGCCGTTCAAGATATGGTGAAGCGTGAACTTGGTAAAGAACCCAATAAGAGCGTCAACCCAGATGAAGTCGTAGCCATGGGTGCAGCCATTCAAGGTGGCGTACTCGCAGGCGATGTGAAAGATGTATTGTTACTCGACGTTACACCACTTTCACTCGGTATTGAAACACTTGGCGGTGTTTTCACAAAACTTATCGAAAGAAATACCACCATCCCCACATCCAAATCACAAGTATTCTCAACAGCAGCTGATAATCAGCCAGCCGTAGACATCCATGTCCTTCAAGGTGAACGTTCGATGGCTGCAGACAATAAGACTTTAGGCAGATTCCAACTCGGTAGCATTCCACCAGCTCGTCGAGGTGTTCCACAAATCGAAGTTACCTTTGATATCGATGCCAACGGTATTGTCTCTGTTAAAGCGAAAGATTTAGGCACAAACAAAGAACAAAAGATTACGATTTCAGGCACAGGATCATTATCGAAGGAAGAAATCGAACGTATGGTCAAAGAAGCTGAAGAACAAGCAGAAGCCGACAGACAGAAACGTGAAGAAGCAGACTTAAGAAACGAATCTTCAAACCTGATTTTCCAGACCAATAAAGCGATGGAAGATTTAAAAGATGAAGTTGATCCAGGTACGAAGAGCAAACTTGAAGGTTTAATTAAAGATTTGGAATCTGCATTGGCTGGTTCCAATATCGATCAAATCAAGAGCAAGAAAGAAGCACTTGAAAAAGATGCGCAAGAGATTGCCATGAAGGCATATCAAAAAACTCAAGATAAACAGCAACAAGATTCAAGTGATACTACAAACAAGAAAGACGGCAAAAACACTGTGGATGCCGAATTTGAAGAAAAATAAGCGCACGGGTTTTTCTAACACCCTGAGACGATGGAGTTGATGCTATGGCAGATAAAAGAGATTATTATGACGTTTTGGGCGTAAGCAAGACGTCAACTGATGATGACATCAAGAAAGCTTACCGTGGACTCGCCAAAAAGTATCACCCAGACGTATCCAAGGAACCCGAAGCGGAAGCAAAATTTAAAGAAGTACAAGAAGCATACGATAACTTATCGGATCCTCAAAAACGTGCAGCATATGACCAATATGGTCATCAAGGCAATCCTTTTAATGGTGCAGGTGGACAAGGATTTGGTGGATTCGGCGATTTTGGTGGATTTGGAGATATCTTCAGTCAGTTTTTTGGCGGAGGTGCCAGAACACAAAAACGTGATTCTTATGGCGGACCCCAACGTGGTGATGATTTAGAAAAAAATGTCACGATTGATTTCATGGATGCTGTACTGGGTACTAAAAAAACATTCCAAGTTGAAATTGATGATGAATGTCATGTGTGTCACGGATCTGGTGCAGAGTCTTCAAAAGACATCGAAGCATGCGACCGCTGTCATGGAGACGGATTCATCAATGTTGATCAAAGAACGATGTTTGGTACCATGCGGACTCAACAAGCATGTCCGAAGTGCGGTGGCGCTGGTAAAATCATTAAGAACAAATGTAAATCTTGCGGTGGCAGAGGTAGAGTTAAAACAACAAAGAGCGTGGATGTCAATATCCCCGCAGGTGTTGATAACAACATGAGCTTAAAAGTTGCTGGTTATGGCAACGGAGGTACCAAAGGTGGTCCTCAAGGAGATTTATACTTAAACTTTAGAGTCAGACCTCATCGTGCATTTAAACGTGAAGATGATGACATTATCATTGAAGTACCTGTCAGTATCACACAAGCTGTCTTAGGTGGAACCATTGAGGTTCCGACCATTTATGGCGATGTCGATTTAAAAATTCCTGCAGGTATTGATCAAAACACCATCTTAAGAATGCGTGAAAAAGGTGTTGCCAATGTCAGAACAAAGAAGAAGGGTGACCAACAGGTCGTCATCAGGATTGAAACACCGAAGAACATTTCATCTCAAGAACGAAAACTCTATGAGCAACTTGACCAATTGACATCAAAAGATAGTAAATCCAAATGGGATAAGTTCAAAAATCTTTTTAGAAACAATTAATCTAAAAAAGCGAAGTGATTCGCTTTTTTTGTTTAAAAAAACTCCTGAAATTATATCAGGAGTTTATCTTTAGTGCTATTTTTTAGGTGGTAAAGGAAAGAATATACTGGTCCGTTTTGCATATTCCTGGAAAAGAGGATTGTCTTTATATTTCTTTTCAAGGAGCGGAACTCCTGAAACAAAGAGAAGTAGATAAGTAATGAATAATGGCCCTACCAAGCCAATCAATGTGATTGGGTTCAAACTCGATATCGAGACGATACCAACACTCCACCACATGACGGATTCACCAAAATAATTGGGGTGTCTTGTGTATTTCCACAATCCACTTTGAAGAATCTTTCCTTTATTTGCTGGGTTTGACTTAAATGTTTTAAGTTGTGCATCACCAACAGCCTCAAAATAGAATCCAATGATCCATAAAACCACACCAACAGATAAGATAATCAAGGGTACCAATTGAAGATCTGATGCATAAAGGCTTGCAAATTGAATGGGAAAACTGATGATATAAAGAAAGGTCATTTGTAGCATGAAGACATAGAAATACGCTTTAAGCATGATGTTTGTCTTCCAGCGTTTTCTCATGTCAACATATCTGAAATCTTCAGGTTTACTCCAATTGCGGAGACCGATATAGAAGAATAATCTGAAACCCCAGATCATGACCAAAACAGTCACCACAATCGATTGAATGCCGTATGTTCCTTCATAAATGAGGGAAGTGAGTGCAACGACAACAAATCCTAACCCCCAGGCCATGTCGGCAAGTCCATTGTTTTTCTTGACTTGGGCAATGATGTAAAACACATTGAAAAAGATGAATAATGCAATTGCACTGACTAAAAAGACACTCATGTTCTTTCACCTCTGATGTATGCAATCGCAACTGTTCCAATCCCTGCATTCATCGCGACAATCGTTGATATATCCATGACATAAGCAGGTTTTTTTCCAATGATACCTTGATAAATCTCAGTATATTGTTTTGCACGCTCAGGTGCATTGGCATGAACGATTGCAAACGATTCGATACCATATTGTTCAACGATTTCTCTGATATGCTTTTCAATTTTCACATTAGAAGATTTGATGGAAAGTGATTTTTCAAAAATGATACCTTGTCCATTTTCATCAATCGAAATGATCGGTTTTAAATTCATGATTTTTCCGATGATTCCAGTGACTTTGGATACTCTGCCTGAACGCACCATGTATTTCAATGTTTTTACACTGACAAGGATTTTAGCTTTGCTAGTCAAAGATTCTACCTTTTTCTCAAGATCATCCAAAGATGTTCCGGATGCAATCAGTTCTGCAGCTTTCATGACCAATAGGCCTTCAGCACCAGAGTTTTGTTTGGAGTTGATGACTCTAATATCAGAAACTTCTTTAAATTTTTGTGCAGCTTCTCTAAATGCTTGGTAAGTCCCACTCATTTTTTCTGATACTGTTAAAACAAGTACTTGTTGATAGTAGGTTGTTAAAAATGAGAAGAAGTTTTCAAGTGATTTTGGATTGGGTTGAGCCGATGTTGGGTAAACTTTCAGTGAATCCATCATGTCATAGAAACGTGAGCTTTGAATGGTGACTTTATCATAATATGTCGTATCATTGATGATCAAGTTGATGGGAAACATATGAATTTGATAGTGATCAACCATGGCTTCGGGTAAATCAGCAATGGAATCTGTTACAAGTGCAATCGGATATTTACGATGATTCGCAGCTTCAAACTGACGCTTCATGTCATCTACTTTTTGTTCACTGATTTTCGCGATACCGGATAAATACGCAAACACATGATCTGGACGATCTGTATGAATGTGTACTCTGACAGTCTGATTAGATCCAGCAACAACTAAAGAATCACCCAATGATTCTAAGTTATTCTTAAGCTGATCTAAATTGAGATGTTGTCCACGAATTAAAGCTTCAGTACAATAACGGAATTGACTATCTTCTAAATGATCAACATGTAGCTCAGATATAACTTCACCCTGATGAACGGAAAGATCAATATCCTCACCTTTGAGTGCTTTGACAAAGCCTTCGATGAAATGAACAAAACCTTTAGCCCCGGCATCAACGACTTTATTTTCTTTTAAGACCGCAAGTTTTTCAGGTGTACGAGCGAGTTCTTCCTTGGCTGCTTCAAATGCATTACCAATCAGTTCAATGAAATTGGAAGCTGCTTGTTTGAATTCCTTCATGGCAACAGCCCAGGTTCTCATCACTGTAATCATTGTACCTTCTACAGGTTTGGATATGGACTTGTATGCGTAATTTGCAGCACGATCTACCGATTCAATGAACGTTTCTGTATCAATGTCATTTTCTTTGATGCCTGAAGAAAAACCGATGATGTATTGTGCGAAAATGATGCCTGAATTGCCTCGTGCACCAACAATGGCTGCATCAGCTATCGATTGGATGGTTTCCTCACTGGTTGTGCCCAATTTCGAGTGTTCTAAAATCGATGACATCATAGAAGCAAGATTACTGCCTGTATCACCATCTGGAACAGGGAAAACGTTGATTGAATTCAATTGATTTTTTTCTAAAATAACATTTTGAGCACCAATCATAAATGATTTGAATAGTAACTCATTGGATAAGTGAAAGGTTGTTGATTGCATAGATCCTCCTTAAGATAACCATGAATTGACAAGGTAGGCGAGTGTTGATGTTGATGCACCGAGGAATGTACCCCACGCAAGATCAATGATGGTGATTTGAATTGGCCACCCTTTTAGAGTAGCAAGATTGGTTAAGTCATAGGTTGCATAAGTAATCAGACCAAAGAGTGCTCCGTTCAATAATGCTTTTGCGATACTGCCAGATTCAACAGCGGGCATTAAAACGAAGTAGACAAGACCACCGATGAATAATAAGTAGAAGATGATTGCGGCTATCCAGTTCACAGTTGGACTCATCAGTTCGCCTAATTGCTGTTTATAAATATTTTTGGCGACAACACCAAGCCAGAATAAATCAATGGCAAAGAAAATGATGAATGTAATACCATATAACTTTAAGAATGTGATCATGGGAAAACCTCCTTGATATGCCTTTATTATACCACCAAGAGCAAACCTAGGCGTTAACCCTTTGCATAGCCCCTAGACATTACCGCAAAAGATGTGAGAAAAGTCGACTTGTTTCACACAGTTATTTAAACATGCTATAATTTACTCATAAACAATCCATGGAGGTTTTTTTATGATATTGATCAGACATCACAACGAAGGCAATCTGAAACCATATTTTTATTTCGCTCTCGAGGAATATGTCCTGACACATCTTTTAAAAGATGATGAAACCTACTTTTTCACATGGGAGATACACGGTGTTGTCATTGGAAAAAATCAGGTGATTGAAAATGAAGTGAACCTTCAGTTTCTAAAAGAACATCACATCGATGTCTACAGAAGACCCACGGGTGGTGGATGTGTGTATGCAGATCACCGAAACACTATGTTTTCAATCATCACGAAAAAGACAAATAAGGAATTTACCTTTAAAACCTATTTATCAAAGATCATCGATTCGATGAAGCTATTAGATGTTCATATTGAATTCTCAGGTCGAAATGACCTTTTATTCGAAGGCAAGAAGATCTCAGGTAATGCTTTCCTTCAGAATAAGTATGGCATGTTAATGCATGGTACTTTTCTCTATGATTGTGATCTTGAAACCATGGTTCGTGCCATCACACCATCGGATGAAAAACTAGTATCCAAAGGTATCGATTCTGTACGATCACGTGTCACGAATTTGAAACCTTATTTAAATGGTCTGACTCAGGAACAACTCATTCGTCATTTTGAAAACACATTGACCAATCAAACCTATGAGCTCACGCTTCATGATCTTCACGAGATTGCTAAACTGCAAAAGAAGTATGAAACCAAGGAATGGATTTATAAAAAACAACCTGCGTATACTAAGATATTGAAAAAAAGAATACCAGGTGGCTTATTTGAAATCAAACTCGATCTTGATGAAGGTATCATCAGGAATTTGGCCATTCAAGGTGATTTTTTTGACAAGATGAACTTAATACCATTTGAGCATTTATTTAAAGATCAACCTTACGATAAAGCAACCATTACATCAATACTATCATCACATAAAATCGAAGATTATATTCTAGATGCCAATACAGAAGCGTTTCAAACACTCCTTTTTGAAGGGATTTTGGGTGAGTAATCATTTGCATCTTTGAAAACCATCCGATTTTGTTTGAAAATGGTTGAAAAGTTGACGAGTTATGAAATAATTTGTTAAAATAAAGAAGAACGTGAAAGGTGGTATTCGCATGAAAGAGAAGAAAATCAAGAAATCTGATCTTGAAGCCGAAACATTGGTAGAACCTGAAGAAGAAGCCCCCAAAAAGGAGAAAAAGGAAAAACCAGTCAAGGTGAAGAAGGTTGATGTTGCCAAGGAAAATAAGAAGAGACAAAAGTTTACTTCGAAGTATTTTAAGAAATTTTCCGGACGTTCGGATTTATCCTATGGTGATATGCTTCAGGTTGACTATAAAGCTGCCATGAAACGTGCTGAATTATTATCTAGCCTAAAACCAGGCGATTATGATTCACCCATCATCATCACAGTACCTGATGCTTACAACAAGGGTGGTAAAGTCACTTACCGTTTGGATAAGAAATCAGATGGTTCACAAACATTGCTATATGACCAAGCACTCGTCACTATTTTGTTCTTTGGTGCGGACTCACTCTTTTACTATCAGGCTAATGTTGATCATCGCAATGGTCACATCGGTTATGATGTAGCAGGCGAATTTAATTATTTTGATGTCGTCCATATGGAAACATCACTCAAATACGATCATCCAGATCGTCCCAAATACATCACTTTGGACTTAGAAGTCGGATTATCTGATGGTGTCATTGTCCCATTCCACTTAAGAAATCACCGCATTCATGAGGATTATGAATTGCCTGGATTGATTACAGAAAATGAGCAAAAAGTGCTCGATACCATCAAAGAAAAGGTTAGAAATAGTAGAATGGTTTAGAAACCCCTCCGGGGGTTTTAAATTGATGATTTACAATTGACATTTATTCTTTTATTATGTATAATACTTTCGTTGAGGTGATATCATGATGCTGAAATTAAGCGATTTAAAAGAAAAAACCTCACTGAAGTTTGTTCAGGATTATCAAGATCAGATTGCAAATGAAGTGGATATCTTATCCATTGAACCCGCTCACATTCAATGTGAAATCTTGAGTAAGACTGACGAACTACTGATTACTGTCCATGTGGATGTTCAAATGGAGTTAGCATGTTCTAAGACACTTAAACCAGTGCCCTATCACATGCAATTTGATGCGGATATTGTCTTCGGTTCATCTGAAGATGCAGAATATCCAATCACAGATCCCATTGAACTCTCGGACATCATTTTCGGATACATTCTATCCGAAAAACCGTATACCATCTATCATCCAGATGCTGAAAAGACTTCATTCGACAAAGAAAAGAGTCCACATCCTGCATTTGCTGATTTGGATAAGATTGTGAAAAAATAGGAGGTGAACAGATGGCTGTTCCATTTCGAAGAACGAGTAAAACTGCGAAGAGAAAGAGACGTACACATTTCAAGTTGACTGCTCCCGCGTTGGTTGTATGCCCACAAACCGGTGAATTTACACTCCCACACAGAGTAACACCAAACAGTGGTTATTACAAAGGACAACAAGTTTTAACTAAGAAGGAATCCAAGAAGGATTAAGGAAGGGTGCCCACAGGCACCTTTTTCTTTCTATAATTGACAAAGGTTATACTTTCATATATAGTGATGATGAACAAGGATGATGAAATCAATGAAACATGAGACAGTGATGAAGCAAGAAGCAATCGAATATCTAAACATCAAACCAGATGGCATCTACGTCGATGGTACTTTGGGAGGTGCGGGTCATGCTAAGTTGATCTTAGAGCACCTTACAACAGGACATCTTTATGCATTTGATCAAGATGATTTTGCCATCGATTATGCAAAAACAGTATTGAAAGATTTTTCAAACTATACCATCATTCAGAGTAATTTTAAATTCATGAAAGAACGATTAAGTGAACTTGGCATTCATCAAATTGATGGATTATTGCTTGATTTAGGCTTATCTTCTTTCCAAATTGACGATGAAGCGCGTGGATTCACCTATTTAAAAGATACATCTCTCGATATGCGCATGGATAGATCTCAAGAACTGAATGCAGAAGTGATATTGAATACGTATACCATGGAAGAACTGGCTAAAATATTTTTTGTTTATGGAGAAGAAAAAAACAGTTTCAAAATCGCTAGACGCATCATTGAAAAAAGACCACTCAAATCGACGATGGAACTCGTTAAAATTTGTGATAGTGTCAATTATAACGAAAAAGGGCATAGCTCAAAACGAGTATTCCAAGCACTTCGAATCGCAGTCAATGATGAACTTACGGTTCTTGAAGATGTCTTGAAAGATGCAGTGGATATGCTCAATCCGGAAGGTAGACTCGTTGTCATCACATTTCATTCCTTAGAAGATCGTATTGTCAAACATTTCTTTAGAGATGAAAGCACCATAGATATTCCAAAACATATGCCAATCATGATTTTACCTGATACCAAAACAGAAGTCATCACAAGAAAACCGGTCTATCCGAGTGAAGCGGAAATCACACGGAATTCAAGAGCGAAATCTGCAAAATTAAGAGCACTGAAGAGGAAATAATATGAGAATTGCACTGATTGCACACGATAAGAAAAAACCAGAACTTCTAGAGTTTGTCAAACTTCATCAAGATATCTTCGAAAAACATGATCTTTATGCTACAGGAACGACTGGAGGCATCATCAAAGAGCATACAGGACTCAAAGTGAGCTGTAAAAAGTCAGGACCTCTAGGTGGAGATCAAGAAATCGGATCAATGGTTGCTAACGGCAAGATCGACATGATTTTCTTTTTCAGAGATCCACTCACTGCACAACCTCATGAACCAGATGTTTCAGCACTTTTAAGATTATCAGATGTCTATCAAACACCGATTGCAACCAACATTGAAGCAGCGAAACTGTTTTTAAAAGCACTCAGAATATCATAAATCAAACCGATGGATTCAAAAGACTTGGAAACGAGTCTTTTTTTCATGTTTTATTCAGTATTGTCATTATCTAAAGCATGAAAACATTTACTATTGCAAAAATATGACAGAAAGCTTGGATTTACTGTATGATAACGATAATCATTGGTAACAGCGATATTTTGAATTTCAAACTGTTGGCCAACATGAAGCATCCTAAAACAGCCATATTCTATGGTTATACAATCAGGAGAGCAGTCATGAACTATCAAATTTTCATCAGTCAAGATTCATGTATGAATGCAGAATTGAAATCAAGAGGACACAATCGATGAATATAAAGAAGATATGGCCTGAAATCATTCAAGGTGGTATGGGTGTTGGTATATCATCACCTAGACTAGCAAATGTTGTATCGAAACACGGACAACTGGGTGTCGTTTCAGGCACAGCAGTTGCATTAACCATGGCTAGAAAACTCATGGATGGCGATCAAGATTGCAGTATTCGAGATGCCTTATCACAATTTCCATTTCCTGAAATTGCACATGAAATTCTCTTAAAATATCATCAAACAGAGCCATCTGATGCTTCAAAAGACAAATACAAAGGCGTTCCCATGCCAAGTTTGGAACAAAGTAAAGAGTTAACGGATTTAATGGTGGTTGCTAATTTTGTTGAAGTTACTTTGGCGAAAAAAGGGCATCAAGGATCTGTTGGAATCAACTTGCTTGAAAAACTTCAAATACCGACACTACCCTCACTTTATGGCGCGATGCTTGCTGGTGTCGATTATGTCTTGATGGGTGCTGGTATTCCTGTGAGAATACCCAGTGTACTCACTGAATTGAGTCAGCATCATGATACGTATTTACCTATTAAAATTACAGATGATACACAAACAGAACCCACTATGGCTTATTTTTCACCCTCAGCTTTTTCAAGAGGGTTAACGTTACCCAACATTCAAAGACCCAAATTTCTGGCCATTGTCAGTTCAGCAACACTCGCCATTCACTTGAATCGTTCTCAACTTGGAAGCCCTGATGGATTTGTCATCGAAACACCGATTGCAGGTGGACACAATGCACCACCGAGAGGGAAACTTCAGTTATCAGAGATTGGTGAACCTGTTTATGGTGATAAAGATATCATTGACATCGAAGCAATAGCAAAAATCGGCCTACCTTTTTATTTGGCCGGAGGATTTGGAACACATGAGCAACTCGAATATGCACAATCATTAGGAGCACATGGTGTACAAGTCGGTACAGCATTTGCGTTTTGTGAAGAATCTGGTATGGATCAAAAACTCAAAACACAAATCATTCAAGAAATCAAAGCAGGCAAAAGCAGAGTCAAAACAGATCCACTCGCATCTCCAACCGGATTTCCATTCAAAGTGGTCGAAGCAGAAGAAACCAATGGTATTCAAGAAGTCTATGAAAGTAGAAAACGTATCTGTGATATTGGATATTTAAGAGAGCCTTATCGTAAAGATAATGGTAAAATCGGATACCGCTGTCCATCTGAACCGGAAACAGATTATGTTGCTAAAGGTGGTAAAATCGAAGATACAGTGGGTAGAAAGTGTTTATGCAATGGATTGGTCTCTACGCTTGGATTAGGACAAAAAAGACGTCAGGGAGCCATTGAGCGTGCACTCATCACGGCTGGTGACGACTTAAAATACATTCTAAGATATTTAAAACCAGGAGCGATTTCTTATACAGCCATGGATGTATTGAGTATACTCCTTGGTCATCGTTTCAAACCAGTATACTAAAAAAATAACAGAAGTCGGCGACTTCTGTTTTATTTGTTTAGGTATTTAAATAATTCAGTGGTATTCGAGCACCTTTCTAAAATGTGGTGGTCTACCACTGAATTTTTGATAGGGGTTCAAGAGGGTTTAAAAAAATGAAGAGCTCGCCTTATAATTGAATTAGCCA
>Ga0209835_1000191_pt1 | contig 42764 bp, 42 predicted proteins | sample LakKivwa52mmetaG_FD_184138 | JGI IMG/M metagenome (GOLD analysis project Ga0209835, IMG submission 184138) | Anoxic lake water microbial communities from Lake Kivu, Rwanda to study Microbial Dark Matter (Phase II) - Lake Kivu water 52m metaG... | ecosystem: Environmental > Aquatic > Freshwater >... | reverse complement strand
GACACTGAAAAGGTAACCTTAACCGACCTTAAGCGCGCGCTTCAGGCAGCGGGTTACGACCTGCTTACCGACGAGGCTGGCGCCGACCCTGCGGCACAGAGGGAGGAGATGCAGGCCGCCGCCTACAACAGACTCAGATTCAGGACTATATGGGCGCTGATGCTCTCAGCACCGGTGGTTGTAATCGGCATGTTTTTTATGAACATGCCTCATGCAAACATAATCATGTGGGTAATGACCACCCCGGTCGTCTTCTGGCTGGGCAACCAGTTCTACATACACGCATGGAAGCTTGCCCGTCACCGCTCGGTAAGCATGGATACGCTTGTAGCCCTCTCTACCGGTGTTGCATACCTCTTCAGCGTATTCAATACGCTTAACCCGCAGTTCTGGCATTCCCGCGGCCTTCACGCACATGTCTACTTCGAGGCATCGGCCGTAATCATCGCCTTCATAATGCTGGGCAAGCTGCTGGAAGAACGGGCCAAAGGAAACACATCATCGGCCATTAAGAAGCTTATGGGACTGCAGCCCAGGCAGGTTACGGTAGTTGAGCCTGACGGAACCGAAAGGGTTGTCCTGGCCGGAGAGGTGGTACCTGGCCACATAATTCTCGTACGGCCGGGCGACCGTATTGCCGTTGACGGCACCCTGCTTTCGGGAAAATCGTGGGTTGACGAAAGCATGCTAACCGGCGAACCGATGCCCGGCGAGAAAAAACCGGGCGATAAGGTCTTTGCCGGAACCATCAACCAGAAGGGGAGCTTCAGGTTCAGGGCCGGGAAAACCGGTTCGGATACCATGTTGGCACAGATAATCAGACTGGTTCAGGACGCCCAGGGGAGCAAGGCACCTGTGCAGCAGCTGGTCGACAAGGTAGCATCGGTATTTGTTCCGGTAGTGATTGGCATTGCCGTTACTGCCTTCGTCGTCTGGTTCGCATTTGGAGGCGGAGAGGGCTTCACCCGCGGCCTGCTGGCCATGATAACGGTACTGGTGATTGCCTGTCCATGTGCACTGGGACTGGCCACTCCGACGGCAATTATGACAGGCATCGGCAAGGCCGCTGAGAGCGGCATACTGGTAAAAGACGCCCTGAGCCTCGAACTGGCCCGCAAAACCGATATAATGGTACTCGACAAGACAGGTACCATAACCGTTGGTAAACCCGAGGTCGCCGGCGTACGATGGCTTAATTACGACATCTCCCCTGCCCCCGCCCTGCTGGCCATGGAGAAGCTGTCGGAACACCCGCTGGCCGGGGCTGTTGTTAAGTATTTCACAGATATAACTCCTGCCACGGCCACCGGCTTTGAAAGCATCACAGGCAGAGGCGCCAGGGCAATTGTCAACGGCGAAGAGTGCCTGGCAGGAAACCTGGCTCTTATGGCGGAACACGGGGTTACCATCGATAAATCGCTGTCTGGATACGCAGATGAGATTGCTGCAATGGCCCGTACGGTGATATGGTTCGCCCGGGGAGGAGCAGCTTTAGCCGTAATAGCGGTTTCAGATGTCATTAAGCCCTCATCGGCATCAGCAGTTGCACTCCTGAAGGAGATGGGCATAAAAGTGATTATGCTTACCGGCGATGGTGAGGCAACAGCCCGGGCAATAGCCGCCGAAGCCGGCGTTGATGAGTACAGGGCCGGAATGCTGCCGTCAGGCAAGGCTGACTTCGTGAAGGAGCTTCAGGATGCCGGGCATGTTGTGGCCATGGCTGGCGACGGGATAAACGACAGTGCAGCCCTCGCGCGTGCCGACGTAAGCATAGCTATGGGACGCGGAAGCGACATTGCAATGGATGTGGCACGCATGACCATAGTATCATCCGACCTTAACAGGATTCCTGAAGCGATAAGGGTGTCGCGGCTGACGGTCCGAACCATCAGGCAGAACCTCTTCTGGGCGTTCATATATAATATAATAGGTATACCCCTGGCTGCCGGGGTCCTCTACCCATTCACCGGATTTCTGCTTAACCCCATGATAGCCGGGGCCGCCATGGCAATGAGTAGTGTAAGCGTGGTAACTAATTCGCTGAGACTGAGATTCAGGTAGTTATTTTGCTGAGGTACCGCCACCGAATCGCAACTTCATGGAAACCCCTCCGTATCTCACCCTGAGGTTCAGCGATGTAAGGTCGGCCAGCGGCAGTTGCACGAAAGGCTCGATAAGAAGGCTTCCAGTCTTGCCATATGGCACTGAATAACCTGCCGAGAAGTTGGCCAGTCCCATAAGGTCTGTACGGCTGAAGGCCCCGTAGTCGTTGTTCACCTCCACCGTTGAGTACCTGGTTTCATTTACCATCTCGCCGGTTGCTGTATTGAGTTCCTGCTGTGTGTATGCATTTACAAAGCCGGCATCGAAGCTCTGACTGAGGTAAAAGACCGTTGAGGCTCCGGTTGTGAGAAACAGTCCCGACCTCTCCCGGTCAATAATTCTGAAAACAAAATTAAGTGGTATCTCCATGGCCAGTGTACTGAGCCGGCCATCATAATAGTCGAGTGTTCCGCTGTTCCCGTCATAGAGGGGCACGGAATATGAGTATTTGTCGGCGCTGAAATTGCCATTGCTGTGGAGGTTCAGGTTGTTGACAGCCAGTGTTAATCCTGGACGGAATGAGATGCGTGATGAGAGTTTACGCTCAAGGTATACACCCACAGCCATGCCAGGGGTTACAGTGGCTCCATCGCCCGATTGTGCCAGCAGTCCCGACACTCCGGCCAACAGGCCTGTCCTCCCCTTTCGGCTGACCGGTTCCGTATCAGCTGCCTCTCCTGCCTGTGCTTCGAGGAACTCTTTCAGGGCGGCCTCGGCAAGGAGGTTAAGCGAGTCGGAGGGGGAAGAGATGGTTACGGCTTGCAGGTTGCGGGCTTCGCCCTCCGAAGCCTTGGCGATGGAGGGTTGCGGGTTGCGGGTTTCGCCCTCCGAAGCCTTGGCGAAGGAGGGTTGCTGGTTGCTGGTTATGAGTTGCGGGTTTACTCCCTGCGGTCGTGAGCTCGCCCGGCTGTCGCCGGTCTCGGCCCGGGTTCCGGGTTCAGAGTTACGGGTTATGGGTTGCGGGGTACCGGATGCGGTTTCCTGCTGGATGTCTGTTGAGGGGAGGGTTTCGGCAACCGGACGGATCTGTGTTACCTGGTAGGCAATTATCGAAGCTGTACCTACAATGACAGCTACCGAGGCTGCCTTGGCCCATAAGGGTATAATGCCACCTAAACGGCGTTTTCCCTTGCGGGCGGCCACGAACGACTTCCACCCTTCGTCGGCCAGGTGGTCGGCGTTGTAGCTGCTGAAAGCCTTTTCGGTCTTCTGCCTGAGTATTTCGTCAAACTGCTTCATTACTCTTTTTAACCGGATTGAAATGGCGTGCGTATAGTTCCCTCAGCAACTTGCGGGCTCGCGTAAGGCCCGAGCGTGATGTTGAAGATGTTATTCCCAGCATACTGCCAATCTCATTGTGCGAGTAGCCCTCAATCTCGCTGAGGTTGAAAATTACCCGGTAGTTTTCGGGCAGGCGGCTGAAGAGCGCCACTATGTCGGCTGCCGACAGTTCGGCATCTATTTCAGGCTCATGTTCCTCGGTTGCTGATATATCGCTTATCTGAAGATGTGACGAATGCCTGGCGTTCCGCCGGTAATGGTCAACAGCCGAATTTACAAGTATCTTTCCGAACCAGGGCCGGAACGGTTTGCCGGTGTCGAATTCCGCTATGTTGTCAAAAACCTTCATGTAACTGTCATTCACAATTTCCATGGCCTCGTGCTCGTCGGCAGTGTACCGCACGCATACCGACATGGCAAATGAGAAATAGCGCCGGTACAGGAGTTCCTGGGCGCGGACCACTCCCTCCGAACACTGCCTGATAAGTTCCAGGTCTGAAAGCTGCTGCTCATTACGTTCTCTTTTGCCCATTCGAACCGCCCAGATTAAGCTCTTTCAAAATAACTTAAATTGGATGGTTTTATGATTGGTTCGCACATAAATATTCATCAACGAAATATAAATCCGAACTGCACCTCGAAGCGGTTAAAGTTTGTAACAACTTCATTGTCTGTCTCATAACCCCAGTAGTTGACCTGCCTGAAGGTAAGCCTCTGAAACCGGTAGCCTATACCCACGTTAACGCCGTTGTTCCTGCCTGTGTAGAGAGCGATTCCGGTTCCGGTATTAAACATGGCACCTGCCCGTACATCGGGATAGTATCCATATATGTAGCTGCCACCGCCTGCGCTGTCACCGAGCGGTATTCCAATACCGCTCTTTACCCACATAAAAGGAGAAACCCTGGTTTTGAGAGGGTGATACCTCAGGTCGGTGTATACCGGCATTATGACAGCCTCAAATTCTTCAACTCCCGAGCCAATACCGAGCGAAAAGCCGTTGCGGAACTGATAGCCGTTTGAAATATGGAAACTCATTGTACCTGTCCTGCCATATTCGTTTTTACCAGCGAGTACCGAGGAGGAGAATCTAATAATATAGCCTTCTGTGTTGTTGCTGCTGAACGGTTCATGCGGTGCGTTGCTGATGCGTGCCACCAGGTCAGCGTTCCATGAGAAGATATCTGATTTTTTCAGTGTGATAACCTGCGGTTTCTTCACCTCTATCCTCAGGTAGCTGCCTGAGTCGGCAACGATGGTACCCGTTACAAAGGTACCATCGTTCATCACGACTGTCTGATTACCTCTCCGCTGGGCCGAAGCCGCCACGGAGAGGGCAAGCATGAGAGCAATAACAGTATATTTTGCTTTATTTCTGAACAGCCTATTCATCTTCTACGATCACTATATGACTTATCTGAACTATATTCTGCGGGTCGGAGTAGTTGTACTGGTATATGCCGCCGGCTCCCACCAGCATTAGTATTCCGTCCATTGGGATCACATCGAAGGTGTCGAAATCGGGATAGTGAGCCAGCTGGTTGGTTATTATTGCCAGCGGATCGGTCTTGTCGTAAATCTTCAGCCCGGCCTTGCCGTCGCACACGAAAAGCAGATTGCCGTCAACGCCCAGTCCGTGCGGATTGAACATCGGGTATGACTTAACGAGGTATGGGTTGGTGATTGATGAGATATCGATTACTTCGAGAAGGTTCTGGCCATTGGTACAGCGGGTGCCGGTACGAAGGGTGACGTAGGCGTACTTACCGTCAACAACCACCGGGTCGCATGCTGTAATATGATCGTATGATGATATCTGTCTGGGTTGTGTTTTGTTGTCAAGGTCGAATATCAGCATTCCGGTGGTGGTTCCGATAAAGAGTTTTTCCTCCATTTTGAAGAGGGTCTCCATGGTACGGGAGACGTTTACACTGTCGACGACATTCATTTTGTCGGCTTCTTCAATATCGACAGTTTTCAGCATCCAGGGGTGGGCTATGAGGTACAGGTACTCTTCGTTAAGCATGAACCTTGCCATCGAGCCTCCTGTACCGGCGCCGGCCGACCAGTTTCCGCCTGCGCCATCGGCCTTGGCCATAAACATAAACTCACCTCTGAATATCCAGCCGCCCCAGTGGCTGCCAGGTTCGCGTTCCTCGGTGATGGTCTCCACCTTCCAGTCGATTATGACCCCTTGTGTCTTGTCGACCATTGCATACGGATGCCACATGTCGCCTTCAGGAACAACTTCGGGGAATATATTTTTCAGACGACCCACCTCTTTGGGGTTATCTATATCACTGATATCAATCGACACAAGGTCGATGTAGCTGTCGGCGTACAGTATATTACCACTGATGGCCATATCGACATTTCCCATTATTTCGTAGAAGGCTCTCTTTTCGGGATTGGCGGGATCGGAATTATCGATTACATGGATACCTTTCCCTACCTCATTTACAAAAAGGTAGCCGTCCTTGAAGTAGATTTTCCCGGCCTGCCTTATTTCAACAGGTTCGCTTTTCTGAAAACTGTTGCGGAATTCGGTGAACGACATGTATACAGGCACGTTGGCGGTGTATGTGATACGTTCAACTGTCTTGTCCATACATCCCGATGTTGCTGCAGCGAGGATGATGAATGCGGTTGCGGATTTGAGAATGGAAGTCATGGTGGTTACTGGTTACTGGTTACTGGTTACTGGTTGCTGGTTGCTGGTTGCTGGTTGCTGGTTGCTGGTTGCTGGTTGCTGGTTACTGGTTGCTGGTTACTGGTGCTGGTTGCGGGCTTTGCCCTCCGGAGCCTTGGCGAAGGAGGTTTGCGGGTTAAAATGAGGGATTGGTGACCTGTCCGATAAAGAGGAGGGTGTTGGTAGTGCGTTCGCGGATTGCGAAGAGAAAGGGTTTATCAACGATAAACTGCTGTGGCTGTGGCGGAAGGCTTGTGACCTCAACGCCAATGGTAGTGACTGCTGCAGCCTCGGTTCCCTCTTCATCAACCTGAACAAATGTGTTCTGCTTTACGAAGCTGACGAATACAGACTGGTCGGTTATACCCGACAGGTTGGCCTGGAAGGGAATGAAGGCATCGACCATGCCCATTGCCTGCAGTTGCTGGTTGAGATATTTCTCGTATGAGAATTTTAATTTTGGCATCTGCACAATCAGTTTCCCGAACTCTTCCTGGTTGTCCAGTGCTGTTGTTATCTGCTCCCACATTGAGTTGTTGAATGCAGGATAAAAACCGGCAAGGGTGCCATCGGGGACAATCACAATCATGGTGAAGTTGGTTCTTCCGTAAGGCATTTCTGCGGCCTTGTATCCGGTTTCTGAAGTAATTCTGGCCCCGACCTCAGAACGCATGGTGCTTACGCTGATCTGCTGTCCGGCGCCGTTGGTGAATGCCCGGTTCTCGGTTTTGGTTTTATCGAACTGGTAGCTCCAGTCACCCTTGAAATAGAGGGCGTTCATAAGAAACATAACTGCATCGGGTGAGATTTCATCGAGCACCTTTGGTATTTTGCCTGCCGTATTGTCGGAGGCCCATTTATTGATAGTATTGAGCGCAGCCAGTGTTGAGAAGTCAAGAGCTTCAACCGTTGCCTTGTAATCGGTACTCATGGTACTGAGGAAAGAGCTTATAACACTGAACCCGGTGCGGTAGAAAATAGCATTGGCCAGGCTGAAGGTTACCTTCGTGTCGGCCTTAAGCAACTGACTTACAAGGCTTTTATAAGCCTCGTTTATATCAGTTACTGACATTTGGGGCGGATATTTCAGTGCTCCCTGTAACTGGGTGTAGGTATCACCTGCGCAGCCGTTGAGCAGCATAGTGAGGGCGGTGCTAGCGCTTAGCGGCGAAAGCATTAGGTTATCGTCATCATCGGAAGCTACACGTGTAAATAGTTCTATACCGAACTCATTGCTGCTAAGGATAGCCTGAGGTGCGGCTGCGGTAAGGGTCAGGCTTTTCGGGGTAAGATCGGGCTGAACCGGTTCCTTGTCGCATGACGTAAATGAGGCGGCAACAGCCAGCAGTAAGAATGCTTTTATTGTCTCTTTCATATCAGTGGAATTATAAGTTTCACTTCGGTTTATAACCCTATTACGCATATTGAAGTCAAAACGCTGCAAACAGGCCATATTTTTCCGCTGTTTTTTTATCTTTGGGAATTATGCATCTTATAACGTATCATTTATGAAAGCTGCAGGAAGGATGATTATTGTATGTATCCACCCTCCCCGGGCTCACAACCGTATTTAACTGGAGTTTTGACATAATGGCCAGCAGCCGGAAGACACACAACGGCATCACAACCGGGGCAACTGTAACATCCTATTACGGATTCGAAGATTCCGATCTGGGAGTACATTTAACCTATACTTTTCTTTCAGGAGTCGGCAAGAGCCACTTTGAAGCAAAACTCGGAGGTGTACTTAACCTGATGTCGCTTTCAGGAAGCAGCAGTGTTGAATTCTATTTTCTACCGGTTATTTCTTTGGGTTACCGCTATCAGCCACCTGATAGAAACAACTTCTACCGCATCGGCCTTAGCACAGCCGGTTTAGGCTTCGGGTTCGGAACCATCATAAAACTTAAAACTGATTATAAACCAGCAACCCTGAACCCTGAACCCTGAACCCTGAACCCTGAACCCTGAACCCTGAACCCTGAACCCTGAACCCTGAACCCTGAACCCTGAACCCCATGACCATTCTTGTACGCAAAGCCTCGGGAGAGGAGGAACCATTCGATCAGCGAAAGCTTGAAAGCTCATTGCTTCAAGCCGGGGCTGCCGGCGATGCCGTACGGGAGATAATTGAGGATATTTCTGACTGGATTTATCAGGGCGTGACCACCAGGAAGATCTATTCAAGGGCATTTCAGTTGCTGAAGAGGCTGAAGGGGGTGGCGGCACTCCGTTACCGGCTGAAACAGGCTATGATGGAGTTGGGTCCGACAGGTTATCCGTTCGAGTGTTTCATCGGACAGATATTTTCAAAGCAGGGCTTTGAGGTAAAGACAGGGCAGGTTCTGGGTGGGATGTGCATTACTCATGAAATGGATGTTGTTGCAACCGGCGTAAGCGTCCAGCACCTTGTTGAGTGCAAGTATGCCCAGGACCAGGGGAAGTATGTAACAGTGCAGATACCATTGTATGTCCGCTCGCGTATAAACGATATTGTTGACAGGTACAGAACCGATGGCAGGTATGAAGGATTCACCTTTACAGGTTGGGTGGCCACAAATACCAGGTTTTCGTCCGATTCAATAGCATATGCCAGTTGCAGCGGCCTGAAGCTTCTTGGCTGGGACTATCCTGATGGGAAAAGCCTGAAGCAGATAGTTGAAGCAGAGAGGATGTATCCGGTATCGGTTCTCACGCAGCTTTCCAACAGGGAAAAGCAGCAGATAATTGAGAAGGGGGTGGTAACATGCATTCAGCTACTCAATACTCTGGATGTACTCGATGAAATACAGTTCCGCCGCAACAAGTCGACGGCCCTTCTCAAAGAACTCAACGATATAACAACACTTCCGATAATATGATGCGGCAAAGTAATTAAACCCAAACCAGGAACGATGAAACAGTTATCTATTCTTCTTCTGCTCACCTCAGTACTGAGTGCCTATGGTCAGGAGAGCAGTACAGTATATGAATTCCGCGGATACGACCGGACCGGAGTATTCCAAGAGCCAAACCTGGTTAAAGTGTGGCCAGAAAGCGGACCCTCAGAGCTCTACACCATTGATAATCTGGGCAATGGCTATGGTTCCCCCGTGTTTACCGAAAATGAGTTCTTTATTACGGGTGAAATCGATTCAACCGGATATATCTATTGTTTTGACCTGAAAGGCAATAAAAAATGGGAAACGGTACTGGGGCCTGAATGGATGCGCAGTTACCCGGGAGGGCGTGACGCACCGACGGTTGCCGGCAACAGGATTTATATAGGAACCGGTGTTGGTGACCTCTACTGCCTCGAAAGGAGCAGCGGGAAGGTTTTATGGACAAAGAGGCTGAAGGACGACTTCAACGGTGCGCTTCCTCTGCATGGCTATTCCGAGGCTCCGCTTATTGACGGTGAAAGGATATTCTGGACACCGGGCGGAAAGGTGAATAACGTGGTGGCGCTGAACCGCTTTACAGGCAACCTTATATGGACAAACAAGGGTTTCGGTGAACCTATGGGATACAATCAGGCCCGTCTTATCAGGCTGCCGGCAAGGAGCATTGTGGTGACATTCTCATCGTATCATCTCATGGGTTTTGATGCTGCCACCGGAGAGATGTTATGGTTTCATGAGCAGGATAACCTCCCGGTTGAGAAAAGGAAACCAGGCTATGGCGACACCCACTGCAATACTGTGATATATGAGAAAGGCCATTTATGGTACGTTGCAGGCGACGGCAACAGTGCGGTAAAGCTTGCGCTTTCAGACGATGGAAAAACAATTTCCGAAGTGTGGCGATCGAAAAACCTTAACGGCTATATGGGCGGAATTGTGAAGCTCGGTGATTATATCTACGGTGATGTTCAGCAGAGACCCGGACTACATTCAATCAGCGCCGTTAACGGCGAAAAGGTCGACTCGCTTCTTAACGGCGAAGGGTCGGTTATTGCCGCCGACGGCATGATATACTATTACAATACCAGGGGAACGGTTCACCTGATTGAACCAACGAACGGCAAGATGCGTATTGTCAGCACATTCAGGGTAACTAAAGGTACCAAAGAACATTTTGCGCATCTTACAATCAATAAGGGGATACTTTATGTGCGAAGGGGCAATGCGCTTATCGCATATGATATACGAGGTAAGGTATAAGGTATGAGGTATGGGGTATGAGGTATGGGGTATGGGGAATATCTGATAACTGATATTCGATATCTGATTTCTGATTTAGGATTTAAATAAATGGTATCAGGTATCAGGTATCAGGTATCAGGTATCAGGTGTCTGGTACCAGGGGATTGGCGGCCGGCGGGCGAAGCCAGCGACCGCTTTATGCCCTTTATGCCATTATGCCATTATGCCATTGCGCCACTTCGTCATTACGTCATTACGCCATTACGCCATTTTATGCCTTTTAGTCAACATAGGTGATTTTCAGCATATTGAGCCGGCCTCTTTTTGAAAGCGGGGTGCTTCCAACGTGAATAACAATATCGCCGGGTTCCAACTCCTTCTTATCCTTCAGCATGGCGATCGATAATTCAATTGCCTCGTCGGTTTTGCGGTTGAGACTGAACTCATACGATTTTACGGCCCAGAGCAAAGAAAGTCTGCTCATCAGCTGGCGGTTGTCGGTAAGGGCAATGATCTTTGCCTTCGGACGGTGACCGGCAATCTGGTAAACAGCCTTACCTGACCAGGTAAACAGAACGATTGCAGCCGCACCCGACTGGCTGGCTATCTGGGCTGCATTATAGCAGAGTGAATCGGCAATGAAGGTCTTGCTGAAACCGGCTGGTGCCTTTCCCCGGTTATAACGGTACGCATTCTCTTCGGTGTACTGTATGATATCGTTCATGCATTCAATAACTTCCACGGGGTACTTGCCCACAGAGGTTTCTCCGCTGAGCATAACTGTGTCAGTGCCGTCGATAACGGCATTTGCCACGTCGTTGGTTTCGGCCCGTGTAGGCCTGAAGCTGGATATCATGCTTTCCATCATCTGGGTGGCAATGATTACCGGCTTTGAGGCGTTGATGCACTTTTCAACTATCTCTTTCTGAATCTGGGGTACCTTGTAGAAATCGACCTCCACACCCAGATCACCACGGGCAACCATTATTCCGTCGGACATATCAATTATATTGTCTATTTCGGAAAGGGCCTCAGGTTTCTCAATCTTCGCAATAACCGAAGTATTTTTCTTTTGCTTTTTGATAAGCTGCTTAAGCTCAACAATATCGGTTGCCGACCTGACAAACGAAAGAGCAATCCAGTCGACATCATGCTGCAGGGCAAAAAGGGCATCTTCCCGGTCTTTTTCAGTAAGACTTGGCAGGGATATTTTTGTATCAGGCAGATTGACACCCTTCTTCGAGCTGAGCTTTCCGCCACTTATAACCCGTGTGGTTACTGAATCGAGCCGGTTTGTTCCGGTTACTTCAAGTTTTATTTTGCCGTCATCGACAAGTACCAGATCGCCAGCCTTCACATCCTGGGGGAAGGTTTTATAGCTAAGGTAGGCCTTTGATGAGTTGCCTGTACATTTTTCGGTGGTAAATGAGAACTCGCTGCCGTCGGCCAGCTCAACAGAGTTGTTCTCCACCTCTCCTATCCTGATCTTTGGTCCCTGGAGGTCGGCCAGAATCGCGACATTGAGTCCCAGTTCGGCATTCAGTTCACGGATGGTGTTTATCACAGCCACGTGAGTATTGTAGTCGCTGTGGGAGAAGTTCAGCCGGCATACATCTACGCCTTTTAGAAACATCTGCCGCATCACCTCTTTCGGCGCCGAAGCAGGACCTATGGTAGCTATGATCTTCGTTTTTGACTCGATGTATTCCATACAATCAGGATTTATTGATTACTATGATATGGTATAATAATGATTATCTGTCCCTTACACAGCGGACGGAGTATCCCGAAACGAGACTGGTATGGGGTTAACAAAACTATTTCGGCTAAAATAGTAATAAATCATGACATCCACGGAAGCATGAATCATATGTCTGCCGGTTCAGTCAATCCCATTATGAGGTAACAATACCGGAAGAGACAATGCGGTATGGTTTTTGTTAATTTTTGTTAAAACACACTACCAGTATACACTAAAACCGTAATATGATGGAAACAAAGAAAAATGAGAAAGCAAACCTGGAGAGGGACAAGAGCAGTTTCTTCCTGCTGGGAATAGTTATAGCCCTGGGCTTCGCGCTGATATCATTTGAATGGTCGGCAGGTGATGCAGGGCCTGACAGGCAGAGAACGATTATAGATGATGGTGGGGAGATTGAGCTTCTGCCTCCGCAAACCATTGAAAACCAGCCTGAACCCCCAAAGGTAGTATCGCCCGAGATATTTGAGATTATTGAGAATAACCGTGATGTTCCTGATATTCAGATAATTCTTGATGACCCCGGGGGCCTGGACATACCACTTCAGCAGTATATTATTGCCATACCGGCCGACACGGTAAAGGAACCCGAGGAGTTCAGAATTGTGGAGGAGATGCCACGGTTCAGGGGTGGTGACCTTAACCGTTTCAGCCAGTGGGTAAATGAAAGGATAAGGTATCCGCAACTCGCCCAGGAGAACGGTATCCAGGGAATGGTAATCGTTGATTTTGCCGTTGGTGCTGACGGAACGGTCACCGACCTGAAATTAATCAGGAGTGTTGAGAAAACTCTCGATGAAGAAGTTATCAGGGTAGTTACAAACTCTCCGAAATGGACACCGGGCAAACAGCGTGGAGTACCTGTTAAGGTGAGGTTCACGTTACCGGTCCAGTTCAGGCTGAATTAGGAGGGGCTTGGTGTACCCCATTATGCCATTAAAATCTCCTTGTTAATGGCATCGGAAATGCGGCTGAGGGCGGCCTCTGTCGATTGCCTGTCCATGAAACGCAGGCCAAATGGAGCATTGTTCACATCGACAATGTAAATGAGTCCGGTTGCCTTGTCGCGTAATACATCAAGTTCACAATAATCGAGTCCGAACTCTCTTACGTACAGTTTTATCCTTGATATCTCATCATCCGACAGCACCTGGTCGGGCTTCATAATATCCACACCCCTTTTTCGAGTATCTGTACGGGAGAAATGGCCAAACCGGTATTTCATCCGCTTATACTTCACATAAACATGTGGTATTGTGTTCATTATAACTGGTATCCGAAGGTCGGCCACCATTCCGCCTTCAACAGAGTTGTCAATCAGTTTCTGATAAACGAATCCGTTTTCCGGTTCAACCGGACCCTTAACTATTACTCCGTCATGCGCTGCATTGATCTCACTCTTCTTCACCATCTCGCCGCCGTAGGTTAACGGATCGACGAGACTCGAGTACCCGAATATCGCGGTGAATATAGCGTCAACCCTGCTCTTCGACACATCGGTACAGTTCATGTTAATTGCACCGCCGGTTTCAGCCCAGTCCCTTACCACCTGATCCTGCTCCTTTATTGTTGCGGTGCTCCAGAAGATTCTGATATTGTGTGGATTGGAAGGGTCATTGGTAATATTGAATCCCATCGAGCGGAATACCTTGTACAGAACACCGCGCCGCCTTGGATACTCGGGATAGAAAAGAATAGTGCGGTGAATTCTGCCATTCCTGTGGTAATTTATGATTTTTCTGATTTCAAAGATCAGATTCTCGGCTCCTCTCTTGAGGAAAGACCTGCGCTGACGGTAGGTATTGATATAAGACATCTGTAGTCTTGCTTGGTTCAGGGTGCAAACGTAATAAAAAATGGCGTAATGGCGTAATGGCATAGGGGCATAACTGGCGCCCCACCAAATTGTTCCCGGATGCCGGATGCCGGATGCCGGACGCCGCACGATCGACCCAAATCAGAAATCTGATATCATCAGCTCCGCTCCTGTTCCCGGCCGGTTGTTGAGGGTAATCTTGCCGTCAACAATCTTAACGCCATCGAATATATCGTTGTCGATCAACAGGTTGCCATCGAGATCGGCCCACTCTGTCCATGGTGAAAGCTGCGCGGCCGCCGAAATACCGCACGAGGTCTCGGTCATGCATCCAAGCATCACTTTCATGCCCAGCAGCCTTGCTGTACTCATCATACTATGGGCGGCCCTCATTCCGCCGCACTTCATCAGCTTTATATTGACACCTGAATATACACCTTTCATACGCGGCACATCGGCTGGTGTCTGCAGCGCTTCGTCGGCAACAATGGGGAGGGGACTCCGTTCTGTTAACCAGGCGTGGCTATTGAAATCTGTCTTATCCATCGGTTGCTCAACAAATGCCACATTGCGTTCACTAAGCCAGTGTATCATCTCCAGCGCCTCCTCCTTAACCTTCCAACCCTGGTTAACATCAACGCATATTGGTTTATCTGTGACACTTCTGATGGTTTCAATCATCATCTTGTCGGTATCGCGTCCGAGCTTAACCTTCAGAATCCGGTAAGGCTCAGCCTCCAGTGTCTTCTGCCGCACCACCTCCTCAGTGTCAATACCTATTGTGAAACTTGTAACAGGAGTATTGGCCGGGTTCATTCCCCACATTTTGTACCACGGCTGCCCCATCAGTTTGCCGTTAAGGTCGTGAAGGGCAATGTCGACCGAGGCCTTGGCTGCGTAGTTACCCGGGGCTGCGGTATCGACATATGCCAGTATATCATCCATCAGAAACGGGTCGCTGAATTGTTCCATATTGAGGGAACCAAGGAATTTCGTTGCGGTGTCGTGCGATTCGCCCAGATATGGCGGCATAGACGCCTCACCGTAACCGGTAACACCGTCATATTCAAGTTCTGTAATCATTACGGCTGTTGTGGTCCTCGAGCTGCCGGCGAGGGTAAACACATGCTTCAGGTGCAGTTCGTAGGGCCGGAACCGCATGGTAAGGAGACTACCAGCTTTACGGCGCGCAGCTGACGTACCTGTTCCGCAACCGCCAAGGAGCGGAATAAGGGTCATGGTTCCGGCTGCAATGGCGCCGTGGCGGAGAAAAGTTCTGCGGGTTGTCATATATTATGAAGTAAGGTTATTCTGAAATATTTACGTACCACTGATGCTCTTTCACATGCATCAGTCCGGGCTGCGATGGCAGGCCAATAACTCTCCGTGCTTCAATGTAGGTTGTAAAAAGATAGTTGCTGTAGTTGGGCCTGTCGCTGCCAAGATTGTCAACACGCACCATTCCCGACTCATGAATAACTTCGCCGTCGCCCAGGTAGAGGCCCACATGTCCTGCCCTGCGTGTCTTCTGGCTTCCGAAAAAGAGAATATCACCCGGCAGCAGTTGCGACCAGTCGGTGGCCGAGCTTTCAATCGCAGTGCCGTGCCTCTGCTGCAGTGAAGCATCGCGGGCCAGTATCACCCCGTTGACGAAGAATATCGTCTTCATAAACCCGCTGCAATCGAGCGCGTATGCCGATGTTCCGCCCCAGAGGTATGAAACACCCATAAGCCGGCGGCCGTACATTTCGAGAGAGGCAACCGTGGGAACCGCAGAAGCTGACCACCGCGAAAACAACTGTCCGTCGACGAGCCTCATAAAACCCCTGCGGCCATCGGGCAATACTACCCTGAAGTGTTTTGCACTGATGCCATCGCCAGTAACGATTCCTCCGAGGGGAACATCTGTAACAATTGCCTGCTCATTTTCACCGGCGTATATGAATGCGCTGTTTTGCAGCACAATAACCCTTTCGGCGCTGCGCCATGCAGCAATCCCTTCGTCACCTGCTATCTCAACCGAGGAGGATGTTATCCAACCCAGGTACATGTCGGGTGTCTGCACCCACAGCCAGCTGCCGTCGCGCTTCATTATCCGCAGCGGCGTACCCATACTAGCCTGGGTTATCAGCTCGGCGGCATGGCGCGGCTGTGCTCTCATATTTGCTACTGCCACCGATACAAGCGCCCAGCTGCCGGCCGTGGTGTCGGGCAGCATGGTGGTGCTGTCGGCTACGCTCAGTCCCTGGCCGCCAAACCAGGCCAGCAGTGAATCGCGGTGGGCAGGCTTGCAGAGCTCCCCTTTCAGGGTATAGACACCTCCGAAGAGGGAGACACTTACATTGCTTACCCCTTCGCGCCTGTCGGGAACCCAGTGGCTTCCGATTTCGTCAATGCTGTTCTGAATCTCTTCTATAGCCCGGTCTGTCGTACAGGCAGCAGTGGTGACTATCAACATCAGCAGCAGCAGTGTGCGATATCTTTCCTTCATCATTTCAAAAGTTGTATTACATGTTACATCTTTAACAAAAATACAACTTCTCAAAATAATGGCATCCTGCCCGATGAATATTATTAATGGCCAAACGCATAGAATTCCGGCTGCTGATTGCTATTTTTGTTGCCTAACCTGATCTGCTATGAAAATCCGGATACTTATTGCCGCTGCCATTCTCAGTGTTCCGCTCTGCCCTGTCATCGGGCAGCAGCAACTGTCTGAGACTCTCAGGAATCATGTTACTGTTCTCGCCTCCGACTCATTGTCGGGCAGGGGGTTCGGGTTCCCCGAGAAACACCTGGCAGTTGATTATATTATAAAACAATATGAAGCTGCCGGATTCTCAGCACCATATGACGGAGGGTATATACACAAATTCGAACACCGCACCGAAATAGCCCTGATTGAGGGAAAAAATATTATTGGAATTATTGAGGGGAGCGACCCGGTACTGAAGAATGAGTATATACTTCTGGGGGCTCACCTCGACCATATGGGATGGAAAGTTGTTAATGGTCAGAAAGTTGTATGGAACGGAGCCGACGACAATGCTTCCGGGGTGGCAGCCATAATTGAGGCAGGCCGCATTCTTATGGCGAACCGTGAGTCTCTTGGCCGCAGCGTCATTATTGCCGCGTTCGACGGGGAGGAGGCAGGACTGCTGGGCTCTTCGGCATTTGCAAAGACTGAGGTCCCCGGCAAATTCAAAGTAAGGATGATGTTCAGTATCGATATGGTTGGGATGCTTGAGAAGAACGGAGGGATTAACCATGCCGGATTCGGTGCATTGACAGGAGGTGAGGAGCTGGCGGCAAGGATAATTCTTGAAAACGGCCTTACTATAAATAAAGCTTATGACAAAATAGAGTTCCGTACTGACACATGGCCTTTCGCTGCGAAGGGGATACCTGCCGTCTATATCTCTACCGGACTTGTTTCGCCGTATCACAAGCCCGAGGACGATGCACATCTGCTCGACTACGCGGGGATGGCGCGGATTGTGGAGATGATGGCCGGCACTGCCGTTGAGCTTTCTAACCTTAAACCTCTTGATGCCGATGCAAGGTATATTGTCAGGAAGACAGACCCTGGTGTCAGTGCCGGGTTCAGGGCCGGGTACGGATCGGCTTTCCACGCTCATACAACTCAATTCTACAATGCAAAACCTCTTCTTTCGGCCGAGGCAGGATTAGAGGCACAGTTACGGTTAACACGGAACATTCGTCTGCAACCTGCCGTTACTTACCAGTTATCGGGCAGCAAGACAGATGCCGGCAAGTTACGTACCCATTCATTAGTGCCCCAGTTAGACCTTCTGCTGACCAATAGCGGTGGCTCGGTTATGACGCCGACAGTTTTCCTGCTGACGGGGGCATACTATTCCTGGTCATTCGCCGGTAAAGAGGGAGGCGCACCGGCCGATTTCCTGGCAAAATACGATAAGGCTGACTACGGACTCCGGCTTGGCGCGGGAATGAACATTATGAAAGTACAGTTTGCCTACGTGTACAAATACGGACTTAACAGGGTTAACCTCGATCCGGCCGGAGGAGAGATATTCAACAGGGGCTTCCATTTTGCGCTTACAAGGTATTTCTGAAACCGTAAACAGTTTATTTCAGTAAGTCCCGGGTATCTGACAGCTGCAATATGAAATTTAAAGTCTGAAAACCGACAGTCAGGATTTGGACGGATTCCGGATATCATTACGAGCATTATAACAACAGATGATAAAGGAGTACACAAAACGTATCAACAAGGCTTTTGATTATATAGAAGCCAATTTTGACAGGCAGATGACACTCGATGAACTGGCCGGGGTGGCTAATTTTTCTAAGTTTCATTTCAACCGGATATTCACTGCAATTGTTGGTGAAACGCCGTTCCGGTTCATTCAGCGGATCAGGCTGGAAAAGGCAGCAAACATGCTGGTGTATAACCGTGACGAAAGTATCGGGGCAATTGCTCAGAAATGCGGCTTTTCCGACATTTCCGTCTTCTCAAGGAATTTCAGGACAAATTTCGGTGTTTCAGCATCAGCATTCAGGGCAACCCGCTGCGAAAAAAGCAATTTCAGTCAAACGGTTGGCAACAACGATCAATCCACCGGCAAGGCCTCCATGTACTTTTGCCGGAGTACTAATTCAATAAAATGGAGGTCAAAAATGGAGTTACTTAAAAGTGTGGAAGTAAAGGATCTTCCCCGTATGAATCTTGCCTACATTAGGCACATCGGACCCTACAAGGGCAATGAAAAACTTTTTGAAGGATTGTGGAACCGGCTATTTTCCTGGGCAGGCCCGCGGGGACTGATAGGCGGTCCGGGTTTTGCATCGCTGGTGATATACCACGACGACCCGAACATAACCGGCGAAGACAAACTGAGGATGAGCGTTTGCATTACCGTGCCTGAGGGAACCAAAACCGATGGTGAGGTAGGGAAGATGGAACTTGCAGCAGCAAAATACGTGGTTGCCCGCTTCAATGTCGATGCCACTCAGTTCCAGGAAGCATGGAACTGGCTTTACGGGCAGTGGTTCCCCGAAAGCGGGTATCAGCCCGACGACAGGCCCTGCTTTGAAATGTACCCGGAAGAGCCAAAGAACGGACGCTTCACCGTTGATATCTGTGTTCCGGTGAAACCTCTCTGAACCTGACATTCCGTAAGAAGAAAGCATTTGAAAACCGGTCTGGAAGTGTTTCCGGGCCGGTTTTTCCCTTTTGGGCTGGTCGGGACTGAGAACCTGCTAATTCAAGTTTTTAAAATTCATGCCTCAAATCAACCTTTTTGAGAACAAACTCTCTTACTTTTATGGAAACATTTCATTATGGCAATACCGACATCAAGGACGAAGGAACCGGGAGCGATAATCATCGACCCTGACAAATGTGATGGCTGCGGACTGTGCGTTACGGTATGCGGCGACAACAGCATCATGCTTAAAGATGGAAAGGCAGTGGCTGGCGACAATCCGGTTTTCGGCTGCATTGGCTGCGGCCATTGTATGGCAGTATGCCCCGTCGACGCCATTTCAGTTACGGGCAGAACCCTTTCCCCTGCCGATATGTTTCCGCTGCCAACTGCCGGAGATGCAGCAGGTTACAGGCAACTGCTGAGCCTGCTGCAGCGGCGCCGTTCAATGCGTAAATTCCGCAGGAAACAGGTTGAACCTGAAGTGATTGAGAAAATTCTAGATGCTGCCAGGACATCACCGATGGGGCTCCCTCCTTCCGATGTAAATGTGCTGGTATTCGACACCACTGAGAAATCGAGGGCCTTCATTACCGATTTCTGCAATCACCTTGAAAAGACGAAGTGGGTGGTATCGGGCTGGTTCCTGGCGCTTATGCGGCCTTTCTGGGGTAAGGCCAATGACGAACTCTTCAGGAACTTCCTGAGGCCACTCTTCAGTATCTACCCCAACAGCCTGAAGCAGGGCGAGAATGTCGTCACCTACGACGCACCGCTGGTGATGTACTTTTACGGTACACCCTGGGCCGATCCTGCCGATCCCATAATAGCTGCCACGGTAGCGATGTACGCCGGTGAGTCGCTTGGTTTAGGCACCTGCATGCTTGGCGCCATACACCCTTTCATACAGAACTCAGGCGCCCGGTGGCTGAGAGAAAAATATGGTATAAAATACAAAAGCCGCGAAGGGTTGTTCGTCATATTCGGCTACCCGGCCATCAGCTACGAAAAGGGTGTGAGGCGCTCATTTGCATCGGTAACTATGAATTAACCTTACATTAATATTGATTGTCTATCTTGCCAGCAGAAAATAAACCAGAAACAATGAAAAATATCTCTCTCCTTGCTGTTGCCGCATTACTGGCCCTTTTTGCTGTATCGTGCCGCACCACCAGTGAACCGGTTCCGGTTCCCGGCAAAGTAACCGGCATAGTCTACCTCGACGCCAATGAAAACGGCGAATTCGATGCCCGCGGCGACAAACCCCTAAAAGGTGTTGCCGTTTCAAACGGCCGCGATATTGCCGTAACCGACCGGAAAGGAGTCTACCGGTTGCCGTTGCGCGATAACTGCGCAATATTTGTAATCAAGCCACGCGGATACCGGTTCCCGGCCGACGACCGCAATGTGCCCCAGTTCTTCAGGTTAAATATGCCCGGTGGCGCCTCGGGAACCAGGTACCAGGGGCTCGAACCCACGGAGCCCATAACCGGCGCCGTCAATTTCCCCCTGTACCGCAGCACCGAGCCTGCGGCAATGAAGGTGCTGGTGTTTGGCGACACACAACCCCGCAACGACCGCGAGATAGAGTATATTGAAAAGGATATCCTGGCCGAAATTGACCCCGCCGGTACCTCATTCGGGGTAACCCTCGGCGATATCGTATATGATAATCTCAACATATACAGCCACCTTACCGGAGCCATTTCATCGCTTAACCTGCCATGGGTCTATCTTCCGGGGAACCACGACCTCGACTATACCGGCGACACCCAGACCGATGCCCTTGGTTCGTGGTACCGCACCTTCGGTCCCGACTACTACTCATTTACATGGGGACCGGCTCACTTTGTGGTTCTCAACACCATTCGGTGGCTTGTCGACGAAACCGGCAGGCGGTATCGCACCGGCCTCGGTTCCGACCAGCTTGAGTTTTTCAGGAACGAGGTGGAGAGGATTGATCGCGATCAACTGCTTGTTATACTGACACATATACCATTTACTCAGTCAACCCGCTGGTACGACGAAGAGGAGAAGAAAGCCTTCTTTGAGGTGCTGGCAAAACATAAGAACAGTGTTACACTTGCAGCACATACGCATGTCCACTACCATCACATGATTGGCGAGGCTGATGGTTTTCCCGGAGTAACTCCACACCACATGGTAAGCGTGGGAACCACCTGCGGAAGCTGGTGGTCGGGTGCACCCGACGAATACGGCATTCCCCATTCCATGCAGGCCGACGGAACACCAACGGGATACAGCTGGCTTCATATCAGCGGCAATGAATGGAAACTTCAGTTCCAGGCAGCCAGGAGGCCGGCAAGCTTTCAGATGCATATCGATGCCCCGTCAGTGTTTACGATTGGCGATACGGTTCAATATACCATTACAGCAAACATCTTCAATGCACTGCCCGATGCGGTGGTAAGAATGAAGGTGGGCAACAACGGCGAATGGATTACCATGAACAATGTTATTAAAACCGATTCGGTGCTGGCACGGGTAATTGAACGTGAGGCTGAACTGGGAGTGGTGCCATGGCGCCGCCTTGCCCGTCCCATGCTGACACCCCACCTCTGGGAGGCTACCCCCGATGTGGGACGGTTGCAGCCTGGCGTCTACCCGGTTATTATTGAATCGTCCGACAGATGGTACAGCTATAGCGGGAAACATCTGCTGTGGGTGAGGGAAGCGGCGAAGGAGATATCTGATATCTGATTTCTGATTGCCGATATCTGATTTCTGATTTAAGATTTAAAAAACTGGTGTCAGGTGTCAGGTGTCAGGTGTCAGGTGTCAGGTGACAGGTGTCAGGTGTCAGGTGACAGGTGGCTCAGGTGCCTGCTTTGATAATCCTGAAGAATTCGCGGTCGAATATGGAGAAGTATTCTGCGGCATCGTACTTTTCAAATTCAGGGACAAAAAATCCGAGTGTCTTTCTTTCCCTTTTGTTGTATGACCGCAGGTAGTCCATTTTGGGTACCGCCTCGCCTGATATGTTTATCTGAACGGTTGGTTCAGGCATACCATTGACTCCATAGATTTTTTTTGCATTATCCCACTCGTCGCCCGGAAATCCCCAGCTTTTCATTCTTTCCGAATGTCGTTGCATTATACTGTTCTCCATATGGTCGGTATAAACACTCTGGTAGATGTAAGAAGGACTGATTCTTCCCCCGGCGGCAAGATCAATAACCATCTGGCTGACAAGCACATGTTCCGGATGCCCATATCCGCCAATTTCATTGTCGAGAGTAAAAATCACCTCAGGATTGAAATGGTTAATATGTTTCAGGTACTCCTCTTCTATTATACCCTTATTGAAGACAATTTCGAAACTATCTCTGGGGAAGGCATAATAACTTTCTCTCTCCGCTTCATTGTCATTTCTGATCTGCTTAGCAGTGAGCTGAGCAAACATAACGGTATCCAGTATCCTGCTGCATGCCTTTACCTGTGCCGCGTCGCGTTCCGGGTTCCGGGCAATGCTCACAACTGCAATCTTCCACCCGTTTCTGTTCAGAAGTGATGCAGTACCGGCAATCGCGCACATATCATCATCATGAGCAATAACAATCATTGCACGTTTGTTTTCAATTTTCAGCAACAGAGTATCATCAGAAAATTGCTCAGTTGCAGCGAAAGGTTTTACATCCTCACGCCTGCCGCAGGAGATGAGTCCGGTAATCACCAGAAGATAAAACAGGAACAATTTTGAATGTTTCATACAGTTATAATTTTAAGAAGTTGGCGACCGGCATCCGGGAACCAGTAACCCTCCTTCGCCAAGGCTTCGGAGGGCGAAGCCCGTTAACCCGCAACCCCTTTACGCCTTCTACGCCATTATACGTCCCTTACGTCCCTTACGTCCCCTACGCCCCTATGTCAGTACGCCATTACGCCATTACGACACTACGCCATTACTCCATAATCATCATCAGCCGGTTCTGTAATCCATCGAGCCATACATGCGCCCATGGCTGTATATTGACTCCGAAATTGCCCTTCCGCCATTCGTAAGACTCTCCCAGACCATGGTCAGGGGTAAGCAGAAGGCGGACATCATCATCCGACAAGGTGTTTCCCGGAGCTGCCCTGAGAAGGGTGCCAATTCCGTCAAGACTCTCCATAAGTTCTCTATAATATGTTTCACCCTCGGTGCCGGTGATTTTGCCGGCAGCCTTCCGCCGGAGCGACAGGTCGGTAAGTATGCCCCTGTCGGCCGACCACTGTGCAGGGGTAATCCCTTCCTGATTAAGCATCATTGATTCAAAGCGGCCGATAAGGTTAATCGCCTCATCGATAGCGGTATTTAATTCCGACTTCGTCCCGCGTTGAGTGATATTCACCAAAGCCTCTGATGCCCTGTCGGTGGTTTCTGACAGCCTGAGGGTGTCGACTATTTTCTCCTTCGACACCGATAGCGAGAGCATTGCCGACTGCGCCGATATAATGGCCAGAAGGAATAGTATTGCGACTGTGTTGTAGATGTTATGATCAGGCTTTTTCGAGGTTACCGCCAGGTAGACAGGAAGGAATACCACGTAGGGAAAAGGGATGGCAATCATCAGCATCCATCCGGCGCCGGACCAGTGAAATATCTTGAATATCATTGCGCTGAATACCACCAGGCAGGTAATCCATGTGACAATATGAAGCAACGGAGTGCCTGCGCCTTCGGCCCTGTAGTTGCTTCGGAGTGCGAGCGGGAGGAAAATGAACAGCAGCAACGCCATTCCTGATAAGAGGAGGATTGAGGCACCGGGCCAGTGCTGCATTTTGAAGAGAACACCAAGGAATACCAGCAGTGTGGCTCCAATACCTGTATTATATATCCGGTTTTTCATTTTATTTCAGTTTATGGTCAGTTAGCTTCAGCAACAACTTTCAATATCTCATTCTCTGTCCTAAGCAAGCCGTTCTTCATCACCAGCAACGCATGGGAAACAGCTTCATGAGACATACCTTCCGTGAATTCACCCCCGGCCGGCAACCATCTGTCTGTATTAAGAATATCTCCAAATCCACGGGCAATCAGATCGGGATAGTTGACGGTCAGGAAATCGCGGTAGGCACTTAGGGCATTGCCAAGACCGGTGCGCCATTGTGATGGCGGATACTCACCGCCCGGATTTGCAAGGGAAGCCGGAACCTGTTCATACACCTTCAGTGCCATGCGGTGTATCTCGTTAAGCCGGTCTGCTGTTGCGGAATCGCCGGCTGCGGCCAGGAGCCGGGCATTGGTTCCCGCAAGATATTGATTTATAACCATCTCGCTGGCTATGTTGCGATAATAGGCCGCGTCGTAACTGCGACTGATATTTGCGGTTACGAGGGCGGCCGGAATGAGGATGGCCAGGGAGCCTATTACCAGGAATATGTTTTCGGCCCTGACGAAGGTGTCGTTGCGGCTTGTGGCTATGATATACCATGGGAAGGCCACCCCGAAGAGGGCCAGCAGTCCGAAGGTGATAAAAAAGCCTGCAAGCGGCCAGTGCATGATTTTAAAGAGAAAGCCGGCGAGGCAGAGCACCAATGCTAATGCACCGACAACGTAAACCATTTTGCCGGCCCTGCGTTCCCCGCTGACAAGTGAATTTTGGAGCAGTGACGGTATAAGAAGCAGTATTGCCACCACGGCTCCCAGGGTGATAAGCACGCTGGAGCCCGGCCAGTGCTGCACCTTGAAGAGTATGCCCACGATGAAGAACATCGCCGCGAAGAAAGCTGAGATAAGAAGTAGAATGCGACGCCTGCTGCGCGACTCTTTCCAGAGGACGGCGAGGGCCGCCGGCAGAAAGACGAATGCCAGCGTGAAGGCGCCGAGGGTCATCAGCACACCGGCCATGGGCCAGTGCATAATTTTGAACATTGAGGCAAAGCCGAAGAGGATTGTTCCGGCAATACCCGCTACTTTCATTGTTGTTTTCATTTTGCGGTATTTTGTGTCGACTGCATAAAGTGTCTCTTCCTGTATTTCGCGGAGGCGGCGTTGCGAGCCCATGCGGCGGCGCACTGCAGCATATGCCTCGGCGAAGGTTGTGCCGCCCCTCTGCATCTCATGCTCCACGTCGCAGCAGATATGGTCGGCAAGTTCGTCGCACAGGTGCGAGAAGGTGATATCCTGCCCCTGCACGTCGCGGCAAATGATGTCAATTTCGCGCAGGGAAAGCTCAGGCATGGCTCAGTCCGGGTTTAATGTCGGTAATCCAGTGAAGCGATTCGATAAACTCCTTCAGCTCACGCACCTTCTCGGCTACGAGCGAATGCCCCTCGGGGGTGAGAGAGTAATAGATGCGGATGCGGTTGTTGAAGTTTTCGGAGGTGGTTACCAGTACATTCTCGCTTTCGAGCTTGTGCAGAACCGGGTAGAGCGCGCCGTATGAAAGCCTGATTTTTCCTTCGGTAAGTTCCTCCACGCGGCGGGTTATCGCGTAGCCGTGCATCGGACCCTCATCGCGCAGAAGCTTCAGAACAATGGTTTTGAGGGAACCCTTGAGCAGATCGGATGATATCATGTTTTTCATATATATTGGTTTCTTATATATTACAAAGGTAAAATATAAATATTTATTAATGCAACTTTTGTTAAATATTTTTTGGCGGCCGGCGGCCGGGAACCAGTAACCAGTAACCAGCAACCAGCAACCAGCAACCCCTATGTCCCCTATGTCCTTTATGCCTTCTACGCCTTCTACGCCTTCTACGCCTTTTACGCCTTTTACGCCCCTTATGCCTTTTACGCCCTTTACGCCCATTATGCCTTTTACGCCCTTTACGCCCCTTATGCCTTTTACGCCCTTTTCCCTATCTTAGCCCAAACTTTCAACCATGACCACCACCCTGCTTATAATAATAATAGTACTGCTGTCGGCAGCCATAATCCTTATTATCGCCTTCCGGCCGCGCAGAGATGCCGGGTTGCAGTCGATTGAAGATAAAATGGCTGCCATCAGTGCAGGTATTGACTCCATTGAGAAAACCCTGAAAGAGGATTTCAGGCTCAACCGCGAGGAGAACAACAAGATAGCGCTCGATAACCGCAGAGAGCTTATGGAGACGCTGACACGCACCTTCAGCGGTTTCCAGGAGGCATTCGACAAGAATGTAAAGGCCTTTAACGATCTGCAGCGCGAAAAGTTCAGCCAGCTTGAGGATAAGCAGAACAACCTGGTGAAGGCCACTGAGGAGAAGCTTGAGAATATCCGTGTTACCGTCGATGAGAAGCTGCAGAAGACACTCAACGAGCGGCTGGGTCAGTCGTTCGAGCTAGTGGGAAAACAGCTCGAGAGTGTTCAGAAGGGTCTGGGTGAGATGCAGAACCTGGCACAGGATGTGGGCGGACTGAAGAAAGTTCTGGGTAATGTGAAGATGAGGGGAGGCATTGGTGAGGTTCAGCTTGGCATGCTTCTGGAACAGATACTGGCTCCCGAGCAGTATGCCATGAACGTCAAAACCAAACCCCGCAGCCGCGACAGCGTTGAGTATGCCATCAGGTTGCCCGGACGCGATGACGCAGGCAGTGTGGTGTGGCTTCCGGTCGATGCCAAGTTCCCGAAAGACAAATATGAGTATCTGCTTGAGGCATACGACAAAGGCGATGCCTCGCAGATTGACGAGGCGCAGAAAAACCTCGAGGATACCGTGCGCCGTATGGCCCGCGACATTAACGAAAAGTACCTCAGTCCGCCCGACACCACCGACTTCGGAATTATGTTCCTGCCGTTCGAAGGCATCTATGCCGAGGTTGTGCGAAGGGCTGCGCTGCTTGAAGAGCTGCAGACAAAATACAAGGTTATAGTAACGGGACCCACAACCCTGGCGGCACTGCTCAACAGTCTGCAGATGGGATTCCGCACACTGGCTATCCAGAAGCGCAGCAGCGAGGTGTGGAAGATACTGGGGGCTGTCAAGAAGGAATTCGAGAATTTCGGCGGACTGCTTCAGAAGGCACAGGGGAATATACGCACCGGTCTCGGTCAGCTCGAGGATGTTGTCGGAGTACGCTCAAGGGCTATTGAAAAGAGGCTTAAAAGCGTCGATGCCCTTGGTTCCGCCGAAGCAAAACTCATTTTGCCCGAAATTGGCGAAACCGACAGCACGGAAGAGGATAGCTGATTCATCGACTCTAACGTAATTCATCAATTTATTTATTATATTTAATATATATTTATTGTTTATCGTTATATTTTTCCTGATATTTGCAGAATAAATATAGAATGGAGAGATATGAAATCACAAACTCGCTTTGTTTTTAACGCAGTGCACATCCTTATCTGGATTGTCTTCATAGGTCTTTGCATAAAAACTGGGACCTTGATTTTCAACCTGATACTGAATCTGTTTTTCGAAACAGGCATAAGCAGCATCACTATTGATCCGCGCAGGTTAACTGAGATAGAGGTTGATATGCAATTGAATCCACAAAGCCTTCTTGAATTTGGGAAGGGACATTATTATGCAAGGGCTTTGCTTATACTTCTTTTTCTGATAATTCAGACATATATTGCTTATCTGGCAGTGAAAATATTCCGGAAGCTCAGGCTTGAGAAACCCTTCTGTGGCAGTGTGACATGGCTGATTAAACAGATGAGCTATGTGGCCTTAGGGGCAGGAGTGCTGGCAATAGCAGCTGAAGGATATACTGAATGGATTATATTACAGGGAGTGAAGTTGACAAATAACTGGAACGGAGGAAGCTTCTTGCTTCTGGCAGGTTTGATTTTCATCCTCGCCGAGGTATTCAGAAGGGGCACCGAACTGCAAAATGAAAACGAACTAACTGTATAGCCCATGCCGATAATCGTCAACCTCGATGTAATGATGGCCCGCAGGAAAATGCCTCTCAACGAGCTGTCAGAGAAGGTGGGGCTATCGCTTCCCAACCTCTCGATCCTTAAAACCGGCAAGGCAAAAGCCATAAGGTTCAGCACACTTGAAGCCGTTTGTCATGCCCTTGACTGCCAGCCCGGCGACATCCTGGAATATAGAAATCTCTTGAAAGATGGCAGTTAAACTCCAGTACGCCTCCGACCTTCACATTGAATTTCCGGAAAACAAAGAATTTCTGAGGAAGAATCCCCTTGTACCTGAAGGTGAGGTATTGGTACTGGCCGGGGATATTGTTCCCTTTTCTCTAATGAACAGGCACAAGGATTTCTTCAATCGCCTGTCAGATGATTTCGAGACTACCTATTGGATCCCCGGGAATCATGAATATTACCACGGCGATTTGACTGATAGAGCCGGAACGATGAATGAGAAACTTAGCAGCAATCTGTTTCTCGTAAATAATACCTCGGTCGTGCATAAGGGTATACAAATGGTTTTCTCAACATTATGGAGCAATATCAGTCCGTGGTGTCAATGGCAGGTAGAAAAAAGGCTGAACGACTTTCATCTCATCAAATATAATGGCTACCGCTTATCAGCGGAACGATACAACCAACTGCATGCCGAAAGTATGTTGTTCATCCGTCAGTTGCTGAAGGATAAACGGAATGAGAAAACCGCAGTATTTACCCACCATGTACCGACATTCATGAACTATCCCGAGCAATATAAGGGTGATGTACTGAATGACGCATTTGCAGTTGAACTCTACGACCTGATAGCTGACTCTGATATTGATTCATGGGTTTACGGACATATACACAGTAATACACCGGAGTTTTCAATCGGAAAAACCCGAATGCTTACAAATCAGTTGGGATACGTCCAATCAGGAGAACACGCCAGGTTTTCATCAACAAAATGCATCGAATTGTAAGGGTCTTTTCCTATCCCTCATGCCCCTCTAAGCCTTTTACACATTTACGCCTTATTATGCCTATTATGCCCTATACGCCATTTTACGCCATTTTAGGAAAGAGGAACATTAAGTTAAGTCATTCTTTTGATCGGAATATATAATCAGTGCCATATAATTCAATGATATACCAAGACCGTTGTTTGCAGCCAATTGCAGAAAATGCTTAATTTTGAAAAAAATGAAGATGCAGCCAATCATCGAGAAACGCAAAGAAGAGCTTAAGGATATATGTAAGCAGCTTAAGATAAAAAAGCTTTACGCATTTGGTTCTGCAGTATCTTCTGACAGATTTGGCCAGAACAGCGATATCGATCTTCTCATTTCATTCGATGATGGTATTTCTCCAGAAGAATATTCTGAGAATTACTTTCTGTTTCATTACACAATAAGGAGCCTATTAGGAAGGGAGGTTGACGTAATAACAGAACGTTCACTTTCCAATCCATACTTTATTGAGAGTATAGACAAGCATAAGGTACTGATATATGAGGCCTGAAATTAAGAAACACCTTTATGATGTCAATGAATCAATTGACTCAATATTTGAGTATCTGGGTGATAAGCGGGATTTCGATGAATATTTAAAGGACAAGCTATTGAGAAGGGCTATTGAGAGAGAGATAGAGATAATTGGTGAAGCGTTAAACAGGGCATTAAAAATAGACCCTGATCTAAATATTGAGAATGCCCGTAGAATAGTAGATACCCGAAACTGGGTAATCCATGGTTATGATAAGGTCGATGATGTAATTGTTTGGGGCATCGTGGTGAACCATCTTCCAAAACTGCAGAATGAGATAAAGGAGTTTCTTTAAATACTTTATGAAATCAGTATTAATTCCATTCGGCCTTATCATTCTGACCATCTCATGCAGCAGGCCAGCGGAGAACCCCTTCTGGAACGACGGCGTTGAAATCTTTGATGTCACCCGCATATATGAGAACGAACGCTTTCCGAACGTGGTGGTCGCTACTGACGGGACAATCATTACCACCTGGGGCGCCACAAAGTACGTGGCCAGGCGCAGCGAAGACGGCGGCAAATCGTGGGGTCCGGTAATAAATATTGCGGAACCTGGATTCCATGGCGGAGGAACCATCGTAGACGAAAATAGCGGCGATATCCTGGCATTTGTCGAGGAGGGACATCCCTGGTCTCCCCTTACAATCTGGCGCAGCAAGGACCACGGCATTACATGGAACGCCGATAAGCACACAATACAACCTGATAAGAGAGGTAACATCCCCTCGATGCACATGAACGAGCGGGGCATCACCCTTAAGCACGGAGAACATGCCGGCCGGCTGATCAGGGCCTCACGTGTCTACGCCGAAGGAAACGATGTACAATACTGGGATAACCACTACACCAACGCCATCTACAGCGACGACGGGGGTACAACCTGGTACACCAGTGCTCCGTTCCCCGCTTATGGCACCGGTGAGGCTGCCATTGAAGAGCTCTCTGACGGAACCATTTACTACAACTCGCGTCGCCACAGGTCGACCGACGGACTCAGTCCGCTCTGGCGCTACATAGCGTGGAGCCACGACGGAGGAGAGACATGGGTCGATATGTATGTAAGTGATGTACTGCCCGATGGCAACCAGAATACCGAATATGGACTGATGGCCGGACTGGTAAGGCTACCGGTCGAAGGTCACGATATCCTAATCTTCAGCAACATTGATGTACCAAAGGATGATGGCAGTGAATTATGGTCATACGGACAGCGTGTCTCTGGCAGGGTCAGGGGCACCGTCTGGGCAAGCTTCGATGGCGGCAGGACCTGGCCTGTGAAGCGGCTTGTCGATGAGGGTAGCTTCGCCTACTCATCACTGGCGGCAGGAAGGGCCGGAACACCCGGCGAAGGCATCATCTACCTGCTCTACGAAAGCAATGGCGGCGGCAACATCGCCCGCTTCAACCTGGCCTGGCTCACCTCCGGCCGCGACTGGAAGGAATTTCTTTAACCCCTCCCGACCTGAGCCTTTTTCCGGAAGCCGGCCGCCGGAAGCCGTTTCTTCCCTTTTTACCGGTAGCCGGTAGCCAGCCGCCGGAAGCCGATTTTTTATATCTTTGCTCTTCCGGTTTCCCGGTCAACCATAGTAAAAGAAAAACAGACGAAATATGAAAAAATCACTTGTCATCCCAATAATTGCCCTCGCGGCAACGCTAAACTTTAATCTTCAGGCTCAGAACTGGCCGCAGTACCTTGGTCCTTCGCGCAACAGCATCTCTGAACAGAAGGGTCTTCTTCGCACCTGGCCCGAGAAGGGCCCCGAGGTTCTCTGGACGGTAAAAGTTGGCCGGGGCTTCGGCGGCACGGCCATAAAGGATGGCAAAGCGTATCTGCTCGACCGCGACGATGCCGTTGGCGACAGAATGAGGTGCCTCGACCTTGCGACGGGCAGGGAGTTGTGGAGTCTGGGCTTTGGTTCCCCCGGAGAATCATCGTTTCCGGGTTCGCGCAGTGTACCGGCTATCGACGGTAATTATATCTACTCATGTGGTTTCGGAGGCGACCTGTGGTGCATCGATATCACAACACAGAAGGCGTTATGGAACACCAATATATGGACGGGTTTCGGGGGCGGACGGCTGCCCACATGGGCTATATCACAGTGTCCGCTGGTTTACGGCAACCTGGTAATAGTTGCTTCGCAGGCCCCTCAGGCAGGGGTTGTGGCATACGACAAGCTCACCGGTAAACTGGCATGGTCAACTCCTTCGCTCGGCCCTGTAGGTTATGTAAGTCCGGCCATTGTTAAGGTGGGAACCGAGAACCATGTAGTAATGATTACGGCAGCAACCGGCCGCGGCGCAAGCGCCAGCGGAAGAAGGGTGGTTGGTATCAACCCGGAAGACGGAGCCATTCTGTGGGACTATAAGGGGTGGCACTGCGTAATACCCATCCCGTCGGCTGTCGATGCCGGCGAAGGAAAGATGCTTATTACAGGAGGATACAATTCAGGCTCGGTAATGATTAAGGTTGAGAAGGCCGGCGGCAGCTACCGTGTTTCTGAACTTTACCGCAACGCCGAATTCGGAGTGCATACACAGCCTCCGGTACTAATTGACGGCTACTTCTACGGTCAGTGTTCAACCAATGAGACGAAGAACGGGCTGATGTGCATGAGCATCGACGGTGTTACCCGCTGGAAGACAGGCAGAAATCCGGTATTCGAAAGGGGAAGTATAATCCTGGCCGATGGTGTATTTATCATTACCGACGGTGTAACCGGCCTGTGGCTGGTGGAACCCGATCCGGCAGCCTTTAAGTCGCTCGCCTCGTTCCAGATACTGAAGGAGGCCAATCCTGCCCCTGACGCCATCGACAACCAGAACTGGGCCCCCATTGCCCTCAGCGACGGAAAACTGATTATCCGTGACCAGAACCGCCTTATTTGTGTAAAAATTGCGAAATAACAGATAACCCTTAACCAGAACCAGTAACCAGTAACCAGATGGAACCAATCACCACCCCGCAGCAGCCTCAGACCAACCCGGTAATTGACGAAACCATTAAAGGATTCCTTCTCGAATCATCAAAATGGGGAAAATTCCTTGCAATTATGGGCTACGTCTTTATGTGCCTTTTTGTTCTTATGGGAATCATCTTTACCGTGGGAATGTCCTTTTTTGACGAGATTTCAGAATTTCAGGTATTTCCGGCGTTTATGGGGATTCTCTACATTGCCATGGCAGTGCTCTACTATTTCCCGGTAACCTACCTTTACAGGTTCTCGGTGCAGATAAAGCAAGGACTGGAATCGGCCGATCAGGAGGCAACCAGCTCGGGCATCGGAAACCTGAAATCGATGTTTAAATTTATGGGAATCTTTATGATTGTGATGCTGTCGATCTATGGACTGGCAATCATTATCGCCGTTCCCGCTGCCATCATCATCGGCATGAAATCAGCCTTCTGATTTCCGGAACCAGTAACCAGCAACCCCTATAAGCCCTTTACGCCCTTTACGCCCTTTACGCCCTTTACGCCCTTTACGCCACTACGTCACTACGCCATTACGTCACTACGCCATTACGCCACTACGCCACTACGCCATTACGCCATCATCACACCGCCATATTCCTCCTGATAGGCGGATGGGGGTCGTAGTTTTCGACTATAAAGTCATCGATGGTAAGCTTATCGAATGGCTTGTCAGCTATCCTCAGTGTTGGCATCGGCCCTGGTTCCCTCGACATCTGCTCGAGTATGGCTGTCACGTGGTCGTACTTCTCCTCGTTGCCGTCGGCAGGGGCGTTCCTGTTTATCCACTCAACAACCTCCATGTAGTCCTCCCTGTTGGTAACACGGCTTACCCGGCCCTGCAACTCCCTGAAATTATCCCTGTGCCACAGCGTTCTCTTTCCGATGCTTGAGTAGAAGTGTGAATCGCCGAAGGTGTGAATAAATGTTTTCGGTGTCATGCCTGCCTCCCGGGCTATCACATGCGTCAGGGCAGCATAGCTGGCTATATTGAACGGAACCCCGAGAAACTGGTCACAGCTCCTCTGGTAGAGCTGAAGCTCCATCTCACCCTCCTCGTTAGCTGTTGCCTGGTAGAGTACGTGACACGGAGGAAGCGACATGCGGGGGGTGTCACCCGGATTCCATGAATCGACGATGTGCTTCTTGCCGGTCGGGTTCTTCTTCAATCCCTCTATCATCTGCCCAACCTGGTCTATTTCAATAAACGCCTTTTTATCATGGTCGTAATACTCCCATCTTCTCCACTGCTTTCCATATATCGGTCCTGCATCGCCCCAGCGGGATGCAAACTCTGCATCTTCTTTTACCCTCTGGCCATACTCCTCCATCGCCTTGTCCCAGTCGGGTGAGTACTTTACTATGCCCGCCGGGAAGACACCCTCCTTCTGCATCGCCGGAAGATTGTCCTGGAACGCATCGGGCCTCCACACGGCGCAGTTATTGTCCTCAAGATACTTTATATTGGTGTCGCCCCTCAGAAACCATATCGTCTCGTGAAACATCGCCTTGGTTGCCATCTTCTTGGTTGTAAGCAGGGGGTAGCCCTCTGTAAGGTCATATTCGTTCTGGTAGCCGAACAGGGAGATAATGCCGGAGCCCTTGCTCCCACCCTTGAAATTTGAACGTTTTGATGTAAGGATAGCCTTTGAATGATCGAGATACTGCTGCGACATCTTTTCAGGATTTTTGGTTTCTGCTTCGCCAAAAATAGCCTTTATTTATCTCAACCCCGGGCCACCGATGCATTAAGTAACTTACAAATTATCAACACCCGTCACCCCGTCATTATTTATGCCCCCCGACCCTTTACATTTTAATGCCATTTTAAACCTCTTCTATTTACCTGATTCAGAGGATATGCAGGCTATAAATCAGAAACAGTTAAAAAAATATGTATATTATATCATACATTATGTTTTAATATTTTATCTTTGTGTCGTGTTATATTTACATTTTGTATAATTTAATAATCAAAGGAGGTTATTATGGGACACCAGGAAAAACAATCAATTGTATCAATAATCGGCTCTGTGCTGATAATCGGATTCTACACGCTCTATGTGTATAAAAACCATGTTGCCGGCGATCCGGAAATTCTTAACGACTTCCGGTTCTGGGGAAAGTCGTTTCTATGGCTTATTCCTATCGGTATTGTTGTGCAAATTGTAATTCTTATTCTTTTTGCCATCGGCAATACGATTGTCACACAGGAGAAAATGCCCGACATTACCGATGAGCGAGACAAGCTAATCGAGCTAAAATCAATCCGCATCTCGCACTGGATTTTCGTGGTGGGCTTTATGCTATCAATGGGGTCTTTGGCTTTTGGGATGAAGCCCTCTGTAATGTTCATCACACTTTTATCATCAGGATTTATTGCCAGCCTGGCATCGGAGGTGGCTAAGATAATCTATTACAGAAAGGGGGTCTGAAATGGGAAGTGACAATACAATTATAACGAATAACATCCGCAAACTCCGCTTCTTTGCCGATGAGATGACCCAGCAGGAACTGGCCGACAAAACGGGAGTAACCCGTCAGACCATCATGGCCATTGAGAATGGAAAGTACTTCCCGTCGCTGGAGCTGGCATTCCGGATTGCAAATATTTTTAAAGTAGCTCTGAGCGAAGTGTTCAGCTATAACGCGGACAATGACCCCGTATTAAAAAAGATCAACCAGACCAAAACCAGCGCAAAATGAAAGCAATAGTTTACAGCAAGAAGGGAACACCCGACAAACTTATCCTGAAGGAAATAGACAAACCAGTCCCGAACGACAATGAGGTATTAATTCGCGTAAATGCCGTCTCGCTAAACGCTGCCGACTACCGCTCAATGAAGATGGGGCTGATCCCTGAAAGAAAGATATTTGGCGCCGACGTCGCAGGAATCATCGAGGCAACCGGGGAAAATATCACCCTTTTCAAACCAGGAGATGAGGTTATGGGCGATCTGGCCAATTACGGGTTTGGCGGACTGGCACAATATGTCGCGGCTCCGGAGAAAGCACTGATACGAAAGCCTCAGAATGTTTCCTTTGAGGCAGCCTCTACCCTGCCACTGGCTGGAATAACAGCGCTTCAGGCGTTGCGTAATAAAGGAAATATCCGGAAGGGAGAGAAGGTACTGATTCTTGGCAGCGCCGGCAGCGTAGGACCCATTGCAGTGCAACTGGCCAAGCATTTCGGTGCTGAGGTTACCGGTGTCTGCAGTACACGTAACATTGAACAGACATTGTCAATAGGAGCCGATCATGTAATTGATTATACAAAAGAGAATCCGCTAGGTGGAACCGGGCTCTACGATCTCATATTGGGCATAAACGGCAACTACCCACTTTTTGCCATCAGGCGATCGCTGGCGCCAAACGGCCGGTATGTAATGGTTGGCGGTGCCCTGACCCAAATATTCAGATCGCTGCTCTTCGGATGGCTCCTATCATTCGGTTCAAAAAAGATGAAGTCACTGGCAGCCAAACCTAACCGGCAGGATCTTGAATTCCTTGCCTCTCTCCTTGCAAACAGCACCATCACGCCGGTAATCGACCGGCGGTATACCCTTGATCAAACAGCAGAAGCCATGGAATATCTGGGAAAGGGACACGCTTCCGGTAAAGTGGTGATGCGGTCAGCCGAACCAGAACCTTAAGCTCACCCTTCGCCGACAACTCCCTGGTTATCAGGCCCTGGTGTTCCATCCGTTTAAGCAGTGGAATGAAGGTGTTGATGTTTAGGTATTACTTTGCCAAAAAAAATTTGCTTTTGCATTCGAACCTGCCTAACTTTGATTGCAGAAACCAAAGTGAACCAGGAAAATAACACAAAGGAAATAAGGGCCGGCAGCCCATAAACCGGAGAAAATGAAAAGAAACTGGACCAGAAGACTGATAGGTGGACTAAGTATCACATCAGCACTGTTTGTTTTCCAGGCCTGTTATGGAACACTGCAGGATTACGGGCTTGATTTGTTGATTGAGGGCCAGGTAAAAGCCGGGAATACCGGATTGCCAATCAAAGGGATTAAAGTATCAGTTGTCCATAATATGCAATTTGAGGTAACCGGTGAAGATGGTAAATTCTCTCTGTATACGGAAAATGTAAAGGATTTGCTCCTCGAATTTCAAGACATTGACGCAGAACAAAATGGCTCTTTCATCAAAAAGGACACAACGCTGAATGTTGTCGGCAGACAAGTGTACGTGGATATAAAGATGAAAGAGAAGTAGATGATCTCATCCCTGAAAAGATTTGCTTTCAGAAGATTCAAGGAATCAGAGACTAAAGTACATGAGCTTAATTATCTGTTCTGGGAATGCACCACAAGGTGTAATCTGAATTGCTTGCACTGCGGAAGTGACTGTTCAAAAGATAGTGAACACACGGATATGCCTCTTGATGATTTCCTGAAAGCAGTTGACACCATTGAAACCAAACCTGAAAACTTCACAGTTGTTTTTACAGGAGGAGAGCCTCTCTTGAGAACCGACCTCGAACAATGTGGGAGAGAACTGAGAAAAAGAGGATTCAAATGGTCAATTGTTACAAATGGATATATATACAACGAACAAAGACACATCTCATTATTAAATGCCGGCATTGGCGCGGTTACGATTAGTCTGGACGGACTCAGGGATTCTCATAACTGGCTGAGAAACAATAAGCATAGTTTCGAAAAGGCTGTAAATGCCATTGAACTGGCTGCTTCATCCAACCGGTTATTTTTCGATGTTGTAACATGTGTAAACCAAAGGAACTTTTCTGAACTCGGACAGATACGGGACTTGTTGATCTCGAAAAACGTAAAGGCCTGGAGGCTGTTTACAATTGTTCCGATCGGAAGGGCAGCTCACCATCCCGATTTGCTGTTAACTGACAGTCAGTTTCTGGGATTGATGGATTTCATTACGGAACAGAGAAAAAGCAAGGCGATTGATGTTAAGTTCAGCTGTGAAGGCTACGTGGGCAAATATGAACCGTATGTTAGAGACGCTTATTTCTTTTGCAGAGCAGGAATCAACATAGGATCTGTTCTGATCGACGGCTCCATTTCGGCCTGTCCGAATATTGACAGGGCATTTTCTCAGGGAAATATCTACAGGGATAACTTCTATGAGATCTGGAAAACCAGGTTTCAGCCATTCAGAAACAGGGAATGGACAAAAGTCGGACAATGCAAATCGTGCAAAGATTATATCGATTGCCAGGGGAATGGATTTCATAATTGGCACGGAACCAGGGAAAATGTTCTGGTTTGCCATAATGGAATGATAGAAAGGGCTTTGAATTCCATGAATGCATAGAAGTTCTGAAAACACTTCCTTCCTGCAATTAAAAAGTAATTGAATATCGTTCAGGCAATCATATTCCGGGTCAAGCCTTCGGATTGGAAATTGATGCTGAGAAAGGCAATAATTCAAATCTTTTCGTTAACACAATTCAATTACACCCCTGTGCCATTATACCCCCTTCTATGCCCTCTACTCCCTTTATGCCCTTTATGTCATTACGCCATTATTATCGTACCTTTACACTTTGATAAAACAACCCCTTAGCATCCCTTAAGCATAAACATATGTCACTTACCGAAAAAATCTCTGCCGACCTTATCACGGCCATGAAAGAGAAAAACAAGGTTGCTCTTGAAGCAATAAGGGCAGCAAAAACGGCATTTATCCTGGCCCGCAGCGATAAAGGTGCCGACTCGGTGCTAAGCGCCGATGAGGAGTTGAAGATCGTTCAGAAACTCGTTAAGCAGCGCCGCGAATCGGCCGCTATTTATAAAGAGCAAAATAGGCCCGAACTATATGATAAAGAGGTTTCTGAAGCCGATATACTCGAAAAATACCTCCCTGCAAAACTTGGCGATGAGGAACTAACCACCATCCTTAAAGGCATTATTGAGCGACTTGGTGCGAAATCACCGGCCGACATGGGTAAAGTAATGGGCGTTGCGACGAAGGAGCTTGCCGGCAAAGCCGACGGCAACCAGATATCAGCAATCGTTAAGAGGCTCCTTGCCGGCTAATCAAATTGCTCCTTCTGCCTTAAGCCTTATACGACCCGAAAACGCCGTCCGGCACCCGGCATCCGGGGCGTCTTCGCCGCAAAAGGCGCAGAGCTAAGGGCGCAGAGCGGAGAACATGGGGAGCAAAGCTTGTAACCCTCCTTCGCCCCCTACGTCACCTACGTCCTTTACGTCCTTTACGTCCTTTACGCCCTTTATCTATACCTCTCCGGTGCATTCCTTATTTTTGTTGCCTTCTCGAAAGCGTATCCCATTTTCAGCAGCTTATCCTCCTCAAACGGACGGGCTATAAATGTAAGGCTAACCGGTTCGCCGGCTGTGGTGTATCCCATCGGGACGGTAAGGCACGGATAGGCGGCGGTGGCTGCCATGCCGGCGCTGGAGTTGTTGACCGACAGTACGGCATCGAGATTATGCTCTGTCATCGGCTTGTCGAAATAGGTTACCCCCGACTCATGCAGTGCAGCCTTGGTTTTTTCAAGCTCCTCACCTGCAAGGTTCTCCCTCAGCATTCCGTTGAATATCGTCTGTCCGTACGGAATTCTGTTGACCGAATCCTGTCTGTTGAACTCTCTTACTTCTGCCACAGAACGAAGGGTGATTTCAGCCGATGCGTGCTTTTCCAGGTAAGCTGCAAGATCGGCCTTCATATCGGCGCCAAGCACCATGCTGAACCTCTCAAACGGCACGCTTACAGGTTCGTACTCAACAATAACACCCCCCAGTGATGCTATCTTCTCAGCAGTCAGCCTGAAGAGTGAATCCCTCATAAACTGGGCTGTTACACCGAACCGGAGTCCTTCGAGTGTACCCTCTTTTACATCTTCGCAATAATTTTCATGCAGCGGACTATCGAGGGTAATCGGGTCGTCGAGATCGGTTCCGGTCATAGCCGAAAGGAGTATGGCGTTATCAATAACGCTCCTGGTCATCGGTCCCGGTGTATCATATGTCGATGATATGGGCACGATTCCGCTTCTGCTGTAGAATCCTACCGTAGGTTTGAGTCCCACCACCGAGCTTTTGCCCGAGGGAGAGAGTATCGACCCCGATGTCTCGGTTCCCACAGCAGCAGTTGCAAAATTGGCTGCCATTGCCGCGCCGCTGCCCGAGCTCGAGCCGCCGGTGTCGAATAGCTTGCGGCCGTACGGATTGAGAGTCTGTCCGCCGATGGCACTGTAGCCGTTGGGGCTGTTGGCCGAGAGGAAGTTGGCCCACTCGGTGAGGTTGGTTTTACCAAGTATAATAGCACCGCGGTTTTTCAGCTGCGTGGTTATGAATGCATCGGCTGGGTGGTTGTTCTGCAGCGCCACGGCACCGGCTGTGGTTGCCATCCCTTCGGTGTTGATGTTGTCTTTCAGCAGCACCGGCATGCCGTAAATAAGATGGGTGGCTTCCCTGCGTGCCTCCCTGTCGCGGCGCCGGGCCTCCTTAACCGCATTCGGATTAATGGCTATAACGGCATTGAGGTACTTGTCGCGGTCGGTTTCAAATTTCACAATGCGGTAAATGTACCACTGGGTAAGCCTTTCGTATGTGAGGTGGCCCGCCATAACGTGCGACTGAATGGTCGGTATATCCTGTTCGAAGATGAGGGGCATAAGAGCCTGGTAATCCTCTTCGGTGAAGTTTTTTATCTGCGGTGCGGCGCTGGCCAGCATACTGTTTTTGTCGCTTACCCGCGACTGGATAAGCACGAAACGCATCTTCCGGTTTCTGTGTTCAGCGTTGGCAGCGAGTTCAGCCGACTCATCATACGGAACCCATGGTGCAATAACTGTCCCGGGCCTCGGCGAACACCCGAACACCACCAGCAATAAAAGGTAAATTGTCTTTTTCATATCTGTAAATTTAACTATTCTATTTTTTCTGCTCTGAACCCTGTGCCATCATGCCTGAAACAATTGGGGGGGGCCATTTATGCTATTGACATTCATCCTCCCGACCTTCGGTACGGGACAAGCTCTACGGGGTTTCTTGAGTCTATACCCATTTCCCTTTCTATTATGCCCTCATACGCCCTTTACGTCCCCTATGTCCCCTACGTCTCCTACGTCCCCTACGTCCCCTATGTCCCCTACGTCTCCTACGTCTCCTACGTCCTTTTTTTCTACGCCATTACGTCACTATGCCATTTTTTGTAAAGTTATTCCGATTTCGCTACTCTGCAAATCTGAAACAAAACAAGCCCGCTGCTGTTATATCACTAACAATTGAATCAATCAATAAACTATGGCATTTTATCAATTAATAACGACCCAGAAACTCCCTGCAACGATAAATGAGGTATGGGACTTTATTTCCAGTCCGGTGAACCTTAAACTTATTACGCCGGAACACATGGGCTTCATCATAACCGGAAATACCGGAGCAGAAAAGATGTATCCCGGTATGATTATTTCCTACAAGGTTAGTCCGGTTGCGGGTATCAGAATGAACTGGGTAACCGAAATTACCTATGTCCGCGACCATGAATACTTCGTCGACGAACAGAGAATAGGCCGTTCCTGGGGGCAATTGCGAACAGGCTGTTTATCCGTAACCAGCTGAAGAAAATATTTGACTACAGAACCATTGCCCTCGAAAAACGTTTTAATACATATAATTACAGAAAGCCTTGAACGTATCGCATCGGTCCTATGGTGGTGATAGTGTTCATTTACAGCGTGTTGTAATTAAATAACTTACAAGGCAATAATGCAGTAAAATTAAATTTTATATGAAATGAAAAAGAATATGGGTTCGGCAGACAGGATTATCAGGTTAATCATCGCTGCCATTTTTGCAGTTCTCTATTTCACAGGCGTGGTAGCCGGAACTTTGGGAGTAGTACTTCTGGTACTTGCAGTTGTATTTGTATTAACCAGCCTGATAAGCTTCTGTCCGCTATATGCCCCGATCGGAATCAGAACCTGTAAGGCGAAGGACAAGTAGCCCCACATGAGGGCAGCAATATCGCCTGTCCCCGATTGACAAGCCGCAGCAGCGGCAACAAAACCAATCGCATTTCAGGATTGCAGTAAGGCAACTTACTGCTTTTCCTTTTTTATAACGGTTCTATTATACCCCCTCCCTGCACAACCAATCACATAAACCCTTAACTTTATCCCAGCCTGTGCAGTTACCCGTTAACGCCATTGTTACTGTAAACCGGTGCCGGCCGAATAGTTTCCGAATAACCTACACTACCCAGCTATGAATCACCACAAAATGCTACCGGCGGGAATACTCTTCTCAGCAGTATTGCTCTTTCTTACAGCCAGCCTCACCGCCGGCATACCTTCAGCAACAGGGGCCGGTGCTCCAACGGTTGCCACCACGGCCGCCACCCTCGTCACATCATCATCGGCCACTCTTAACGGCTCTGCCAATCCAAACGGCGAAACCACAACGGCATACTTCAGGTATTCGACCAGCAATCCCGGCGCTCCCAACGACAGCTTCGGAACCCGGGCTCCCTCAAGCTCATCGTCCGATGCCAACCTTGGTTCGGGTACATCAGAGGTGCCATTCGCACGGAATCTATCCGGACTCCTGCCCGGCACCACCTATTATTATTGCGCCATAGCCACCAACAGCTACGGCACCGGCTTTGGTGAGATTATGAGCTTCACCACACCTGCAGCAGCGCCATCCACTGTAACAAATGCGGCGACAAGCATAACCGCCTCAACGGCAATGCTCGACGGTACCGGCCGGCCCAACGGAGCCGCTACCACCGGCTGGTTCCGTATCTCAACCACCAGTCCGGGCACCGGCAACGATACCTTTGGCACTCGCATACCCGCTTCCGGCGGAACCGACCTTGGTTCCGGAACATCAAACGTTCCATACTCAATAATGGCTGCCGGACTTTCACCCGGCATTACATACTACTATTGTGCAATAGCCGAGAACTCCGTCGGCAAAACATACGGTGCCGTGGTGAGTTTTGTAACACCAAACGTTCCGGCAGTAACCACAAATGCAGCATCAACAATTACGTCAACAACCGCCTACCTTAACGGCACTGCCGTTCCCAACGGAGCGGCCTCGACGGGATACTTCCGTTTCTCAGTCACCAACCCCGGCACACCCGACGACTCATTCGGAACCAGGGCACCAGTGAGCGGAGGCTCTTCGCTCGGATCGGGATATTCAGGCATGGCCTATACACAATACATTTCCGGACTGACTCCGGGCACAACCTACTACTACTGGGCCGTCACCACAAATATCGTGGGTACATCGTTCGGGTCGGTAATGAGCTTTACCACCCCCGATGCTCCGGCAGTTACAACCGGTACAGCCACCCTCGTTACATCAACATCAGCCACCCTTAACGGCACAGCCATCCCCAACCGCGCCACCACAACGGCATACTTCAGGTATTCGACCAGCAATCCCGGCGCTCCCAACGACAGCTTCGGAACCCGGGCTCCCTCAAGCTCATCGTCCGATGCCAACCTTGGTTCGGGTACATC
>Ga0209835_1000190_pt1 | contig 42951 bp, 40 predicted proteins | sample LakKivwa52mmetaG_FD_184138 | JGI IMG/M metagenome (GOLD analysis project Ga0209835, IMG submission 184138) | Anoxic lake water microbial communities from Lake Kivu, Rwanda to study Microbial Dark Matter (Phase II) - Lake Kivu water 52m metaG... | ecosystem: Environmental > Aquatic > Freshwater >... | reverse complement strand
AACCAATTACCTGAACGCCGTCTGTAAGGTTTTCGACAGAGAGGGCTCCTGGGCCGAGGTCGTCTCGGAGTTCGAATTTGAGAAGGCATTGCAGCTTGGGATTCCCTTCAGCCGGATCATACTAAACGGGCCCTGCAAAACCGAGTCTGTCATTGAGAAAGCATTGAAGGGAGGGGCCCGTATCCACATCGATCATTTCGATGAGCTTTCCCTGCTGGAAAAAGTGGCGGATCGACTGGGAATTAGGCCGGAGGTGGGAATCCGTGTCAATTTCTCTCTCAGCTCCATTCCGAACTGGGACCGCTTCGGATTCAATTTTGAAAACAGCCAGGCCCTGTCAGCGGTGAAACGGCTTGTGGTCGGGAAAAGGTTGACCCTTTCCGGTCTCCACTGTCATATCGGCACCTTTGTCCTGGATCCAAGCACCTATCGGGAAGCGACGGCGAAAATCGCCCTTTTTGCAAAACAGCTCCATGATGAGATGGGATTATCCATAAAATGGATCGACCTAGGCGGAGGCTTTGCCTCCACCAATACCCTCCATTCCCAGTACCTTCCGGGAAACCAGGTCACCCCTTCCTTCAGCCAGTATGTGGAAGCCATTACAGAGGGGCTGGAAAACCTCAACGGCTCATCGTCAGAGTTTCCTCTCCTTTTCCTTGAAACAGGAAGGGCCTTGATTGACGAGGCAGGATATCTCATCACGACGGTCCAAGCGAATAAACGGCTTTCAGACGGACGAAGGGCAGTGGTGGTCGACACGGGTATCCATCACCTCATCACTTCTCTCTGGTACCGGCATGAGATTGTCCCTGCGCAGGAATTCGGCGGGACCTTCGAACCCACTGCCATCTTTGGCCCTCTCTGCATGAACCTCGATGTGATCCGGGCCAATATTCTCTACCCTCCCCTGAAAACCGGGGACCGCCTCGTCATCAAAACAGTCGGCGCCTATAATGTTACGCAGTGGATGCAGTTCATCACCCTGAGGCCCAATGTGGTCATGATCTCCCGCAATGGCCAGTGCGATATCATCCGCCATCAGGAAACGCTGGATCACCTTACGGCTCTCGAAGAGGTTCCTCCTTGGATTTAAGTCAACCCACCCGCTTGAGGAGGCAGGAGAGAGGACTCGAAGTTCTCGATTCCTTTCTCCTCAGCTATTCCCAGATCTTCTTCTCCAGGGACCGTTGGGTCGGCGCAGCGATGTTCGCCGCCACCGCTTTTCACCCGGTCCTCTTCATCGGAGGTGGAATCGCTGTTCTGCTGACTAATCTCTTTGCCCGTCTGCTCCATCTGAGCGCCGAGGAGATCAGGCTCGGATTGTATGGGTATAACGGGCTTCTTGTGGGGCTGGCCCTCTTCTACTTTTTCAAGGCCAATTTTTTCCTCTTCGTCGTCTTTCTTCTGGCACTCTTTGCCACTGTCCTGATAACGGCCGCTCTTCGTGCTTCTTTAGGCTACTACCTCAACCTCCCTGTCCTGACGCTTCCTTTTCTTCTGATCATCTTTCCGGTTCTTGCCGCTTCCCCAAACATTCAAGGGATGTCCTCCCCCCTTAAAGAGGTCATACCTTCCGTTTTTCAATTTTCATTCCCTGAAATCGTCACAGGATATCTGAAATCGCTCGGGGCCATCCTTTTCATGCCCGATGTGACAGCGGGGATCATCCTCTTTATCGCTCTCCTCCTCTTCAGCCGGATCGCCACGCTCCTCTCCCTTACCGGATATGCCATCGCTCTCTTTTGGTTCCGCTGGATGTTCAATTTTCCCCAGGAGCATCTCTATGCCTCAGTTGGTTTCAACTTCATTCTCATCTCCATTGCCATGGGAGGAATCTGGTTTGTCCCTCAAAAATCGTCTTTTCTCCTTGCCATATCCTCTGTTCTTTTATGCGCTATTCTCTGGGCGGGAAGCGGTCGGCTCCTTTCCTCCTTTGGCCTTCCGGTTCTCATCCTCCCCTTTAACCTCACCCTCCTGACGTTTCTTTTTGGGATGCGTCAAAGAACACTGGACACCCGCCCCAAATCGGTTGTCGACTTTGAATCCTCGGGGCCGGAATCAAATCTCATCCATTATCAAACCCGGATCATGCGGTTTGGATCTCACATGGATTATCCGATCAGCCTCCCATTTCTTGGGATGTGGACCTGCACACAGGGTTCCCCAGGTCCTTTTACCCATCAGGCCTATTGGGAGCATGGCCTCGATTTTGAAGTCAGGGATTCTTCCGGAAAATCCCATAAGAATGAAGGTCATGAGGTTTCCGATTATTTCTGTTACAAACTTCCTGTCCTTGCCTGTGCCGATGGGCAGATCGTCAAGGTTGTCCATCACATTTCGGACAATCCTACTGGAGAACCCCATTCGAAAGAGAATTGGGGAAATCTGGTCATGGTTAAACATGGTCCTTTCCTCTTCTCCCTGGTGGGCCATCTTGCCGCAGGCCCTCAAAAGGTCAGGGAGGGCGATTTCGTCAGGAGGGGGGACGTCATCGGTTTCTGTGGAAATTCAGGACGTTCTTCCATTCCGCACCTCCACTTCCAGCTTCAGAACACTTCCCGTGTCGGTTCGTCTACCATCCATAGCGAATTTCACGAAGTGGTCCTCGAAGGAGGCCCCCCCCTCCTCCACAGTGCCTATGTGCCTAAAGAGGGCGACAGGGTCCGTAATGTTCGAAAAGATCAGGAGATCGCCGACCGGTTCGCCTTTCCCATCGGCCAGAAAATCTCATTGACCTGCCGTTCCGGAGACAGGCATTGGAATGAGGAGATCGAATCAACCATCGATCTCTACGGGAATCTTAAACTCATCTCCCTGACCAGAAAGGCCCTGCTCCATTTTGATTATAAGAACAGCGTATTCACCCTTTTCGATTTTGAGGGAGGTTGCGATTCGCCCCTTTTCATCCTCTATGCATCCGCACCCCGTGTGCCTTATGAATCTGCCGAAAATCTCTCCTTTTATGATATGCTTTCCCTCAGACATTTTCTTCCCACAGGAAAGAGGATTCTTTCCGATTTGATGGCCCCGTTCTTCAACCGAAAGGGCCTGAAGATGGATTATTGCTGTGAGCTTAAGGGATGCGATTTCATCGTTTCCGGAAGGTCCTCCGGCCAAAACCCATCTTACTATCCACTGGTTGAAGCAAAAGCAATCTTTCGTGAGGGGAAAGGGTGGGTCGGAGGTCATCTCGTTTGGAACAAAAAGAAAATCGAAGTGATCAGGCTTGAAAATATACACACAGTTAAATGAATCAGGAGGCGGTCCATGAAGAAAAGAAAGATGTTTGCATTGGTGATGTTTCTCACCCTTTTCCCCCTTTTCTCTCATGCTTCAAGGGAATCGGTTTCCCAGATTTACCAGCGATCTTATGAAGAAGAGGGAAGAGGAAACTACACGGACGCCATCTTCGTTCTGATGCAGGCAGAGCGTCTCGAGGAGAAGAGTTATCTCTTCCATCTGCGGTTGGGATGGCTCAACTACCTTGCCAAAAAGTTCCCCGATTCGGCCAATGCCTACCAGAGGGCCGTAAGGCTCAACAAGGATTCGATCGAGGCGAGGCTGGGGCTCATGCTTCCGTTCATGGCTCAGGGAAGATGGGCCGAGGCTGAAAAGGTGGGCAAGGAGATCCTTCTTCTGGACAGGGCGTCCTATCTGGCCAACAGCCGATTGGCTTACATCTATTACAATATGAAATCGTTCAAAGAAGCGGAAACCTACTATCGAAAGATCTTACAGAGCTATCCCGGTGATGTCGAGATGCAGGCAGGACTGGCATGGTCGCTGCTCAAACAGGAAAAAAAGGAAGAGGCGGAAAAGATCTTTTTGGAGATTTTGAAGATTGCGCCAAACCATGTGACCGCCAACGTCGGAATAAAAATGATCAAAGAAAAATAACCCATCCGTTACAGAGATGGAAAAGGGTCGGGAGGTTCTTCTGTAAAAACCTTGAAGCGAAACCTTTAACTTTTAAACCCCATGGGTTCGTTTATAAAACCATCATGAAACGGGCAGATGGGTCGGTTAGCATTCCTTCAAAGATCGCTTTACAAGGTTTTGGAGGAAGGACCTCCCGATCCTTTCGAGTTAAGTAACACCCCATAACAGAGAAGTTACAGAGAGAAATGAGATGTCTTGCCGTTTGGAGCGATGGCTCCTCTTCCTCCTTCTAATGTTGACGGGCTGTGCGCCATTGAAAACGCATGTCGACTATGAGCGCGGCCTGATGGCCTTTCAAAGAGGCCTCTACAGTGAGGCTGAAGTCCACCTTCAATCCGCACTCCAACAGAGGCCTACGGATGAAAAGTCGCTCTCCCTACAAGGTTGGGTCTTTTTCAAGACAGGTCTGATGGAGGAAGCGGAAAAATATTTTGAGAGCGCCAACCGTATCAACCCCGGAAATATCGGCACCCTTGAAGGCCTCGCCTGGATTTATTATGCGAAAGGGTTGAATGAAGCCTCTCAAGATAAATTCAGACGAATGATCGACTATGCGGAAAAACATTTTGGGGATCCTTACTGGTCGGAATATCCTTTTGCGGACAGGCAATATATCCATTCAGTCCATTCAAATGCGAGTTACGGTCTGGGGTTGATTGCCAAAAGGATGGAACGACTGGAACAGGCCCGTAAATACCTGGAGGCGGCAATCAACCAGCCCAATCAATTTATTGATTCCGAAGAGATGCGGTCCCATCTGGCGGAAACCCTCTTCGGCCTCAAAGAATACAGGCTCGCTTTGTCGCATTATCAGAAACTGCTTTATGGAAAAGAGGCGGAATTATCTCTTCTCAATCGGTATGCCTGGTGTCTCTATCAGACGGGAAAAGCGGAAGAGGCAAAAGCCGTTTTCTTAAGAGCGAAGAGCCTTCTTTCTTCGGACGTGGAACGATACCGGGGATCGTCAACTGTCCAGAATATGACTGAAAAATTGATTGCCAAGAGAATGGCTGAAACCTACTACGGGTTGGCGCTCATCCATGCAAAAGAGGGGAACGTTCATGAGGGAATGAAAGAGCTTTCCTTCGCCTTAAGCCTCTCTCCCTTTTTTCACGCTCCGGATGAACTCTTAAAAGTTTTCGGAACCATCCCTCAATCACTGGAGAAATGAACAGGTTTCATCACTTCTGAACCCTTAGAAGGGGGCTGAAGCCCCCCTCTAAGGCGGGATTTATGCTGTCTCCACGCTCTTCACTTCAGGGACCTGCTGTTTCAGAACCCTCTCCACACCCATCTTCAGAGTCATCTGGGACATCGGGCATCCTCCGCAGGCGCCCGTCAGCCTCACCTTGACCACCCCATCAACCACATCGACCAATTCAATATCTCCGCCATCCGCCTGAAGGGCGGGTCGAATCTTTTCCAATGCCTTTTCCACGCTCTCCTTCATCTCTTCTCACCTCCTCCAGTTTTATGTTATCTTATTTTTTGACACGCTTGTCTTTTGATTAATCATAACACAAAAATGAGAAATGTCGAAAAAATAAAGGCCTCCCCTGGGCAGGGAGGCCTTTTATGAACGGATGCTCTAACCTTAAAAAATCTGTTTCTTTCTTTACCCTGTTAGAAAGCCCCGCAGCTCTGCTGGGGGGATGGTGACTGTTTCCTTTTCAGCGAACACGGGGTTTAATGCCCCGTGTGAGCTTTCCCGTTAGAAAGTTGAAAGCTTTCTAACGGGGTTTACTTCTCCTCTTTTTCGATCTCCTCCAATTTCGTCCGGAGATATTTCTTTAGGGCATCAGGCCTTTCGCAGAACAACACATCTCCCTCGCAGATCGTGCTGCTGCTATCGATGTCGCAATAGCCGATCCCTTTTCCCATACCCAGGCCTTCCGGTCTTCTGAAAAGGGGACATAGTTTCTCCTCTACCATCCTGTGCCTCCCTCTCTCCTCTTCTCCTCGAGCAAACATTTTCTCAGCAGGTCGACCTTTTTGCAGGATTGAATATCCCCCCTGCAAATGATCCAGTCGTGGTCAAGGTCGCAATATCCTCTAAAACTGCTCCCCTTTGGATTTCCATATTCACGATAAAAGGAACATTTTTTTAAAACCGACATCCTCTTCACCTTCTGCCTTGAAATGGGGACCTAATAAAAAGGCCCGTGTTAAATGAAGCCACGGGCCCTCAACATTGGTTTCGGTCTGGCGGTAAACAGGTCCATCATGACGTTCAACAGGCCTGTCCGCCCTACGTTCAATGTTTCGGCAACCCGGCGATCCCAGGAATTTGCATTAGCAAATTCACTTAAGATTACCCTTAGCTCTTAGCTAAAGGTAAGAAACCAATTTTCGGTTTCTTTTGGGACCCGTAGCTTTCCCCGCCTGCTCCATCTCCGGAACAGGGGGCCCACCCGATCAATCATGATCGGGACAGGCGTCCCACGATTACTCGTGGTTTGGCTTTATCGACAGTATTTATTTTTCCCTACCTATATATTTAGCAAATATAATGCCAATCAAGAATTATTAATTCAACCTGTTGAATTTAAAAGTTTTTGTTAAAGCTAAAATATGACTGCAAGAGTAAATATTGACTTTTTATGGCCGCAAATTGAAAAAACTTACATGAAAAAAGGTTAACGGAAGACCCATTCCGGAATCGTGTATGTTTCTTCAGGTTTCAATTTTTTTGTAAATTTACCATAACCGTCTGCATCCAGGATAAGGTAATCGATCGGAGGTTCCCGGTCCCTGTCTACTGCGTAAGCGAATATCTTTCCATTTCCACTGATTCTCGCCACATGTCCACCCTCAGGAGTATGGAATCTCTCAACCACCTTCTCTGCCCCATCCACCCTCTGAATGACAATGGAGTAAGGATAAAGGTTCTTCAATTCCGGAACCGGCCACCCCTCTTTTATGATCTCCTCGCCGGTCGAAGCAACAGGAATGATTAGAAATACAAGGCACAAAAAAATGGTTGATATCTGGCGCCTCATAAATTAAGAATGACGTTTATCGTTGTCGAAGCTCGTATCGAGACTCGTATATGGATGCTGGATAATCGAATGCCCAGTTTCGAGCTTCCTGTTTCGATATGAGCATCATCACCGTAAACCTATTTGTAACCTTGACCCAAAGACTATCATTACCCTTCTTCCAGATACTTCTCAGCAGCGAAGGCCGCGGTGGCTCCATCTCCCACGGAAGTCGAAATCTGACGTAGCAGTTTCTTCCTGCAATCCCCTGCCGCGAAGATGCCTTTGACCGATGTTTCGCAATTCTCATTCGTGACCACATACCCGGATTCATCCATTTGAACCAGTTCTTTTAAAAAATGAGTCCTCGGCACAAGTCCGATGAAGAGAAAAGCGCCTTCGGTCTCCACCTCTTTTACGTCTCCTGTCTTCATATTCTTCACAACGGCAGAGCGAACCACGCTATCTCCTTTGATTTCCTGGACCACTGAATTCCATAGAAATTTAATCTTCGGATTGCTGAGCGCCCTCTCCTGATAGATCTTTGTCGCCCGTAGGGCGTCTCTGCGATGGATAATGGTCAGCTCGCTGACAAACTTCGTAAGGAAGAGGGCTTCCGTAAGCGCCGAGTCCCCACCCCCTACGACAATAATGCGGCTATCCTTGAAAAACGCTCCATCACATGTCGCACAATAGGAAATCCCTTTGCCCCTGTATTCCTCTTCGCCGGGAACGCCTAATTTTCGGTATTCCGCACCGGTGCAAATGATCAATCCCCGGCAGGTATATTCTCCTTCATAGGTCTTCACTTTTTTCAGCTCTTGTTCTAAATTGACTCCTGTCACTTCGTCGCTAACCGTCTCCATTCCGAACCGTTTTGCCTGCTCCTCCATGAACCGGCTTAATTCATCACCGCTCACTCCCTGAGGGAAACCGGGATAGTTCTCAATCAATTCTGTGGTCGTCATCTGCCCTCCGAAGAGTCCGTTTTCAATCAAAAGGGTCTTAAGTCTGGCTCTTGAAGTATAAAGTCCTGCGGTCATGCCCGCCGGCCCCCCTCCGATAATGATTACATCATAAGGCTTCGCCTGTTTCTCCTCCATCGAATTCTCCTTTTCAAAAAATTCACCCTATGTATAGTCGAACAAACCCTTCTTTGTCAATGTTGAGAACTCCGCAAAAGTCCTGAAATCTCTTGAATCGTCGTAATCATCTTTTTAAATCTGCGTAATCGCGAGAGCATGTAGCAGTTTTTCATGGCTCTCACCTTGACATGGAAAATTTGGGGAAGATAGATTATAAACAAAACATCTACAGAACAGGAGGGAACCAATGGAACGGACACTGTCAATTGTCAAACCGGATGGAGTAAGCAAGAATCTGATTGGAGAGGTGATCAAGCGTTTTGAGGGACGGGGTTTGAAGGTGATCGGATTGAAGATGATCCGGATGGATAAGAAGGAAGCGGAGGGATTCTATGCGGTTCATCGTGGCAAACCCTTCTATGAGAGTCTGACCGTCTTCATGTCCTCCGGGCCTGCTGTAGTCATGGTCCTCGAAGGGGACGGAGCCATCTCAAAAACGAGGGAATTAATGGGCGCCACCGATCCTAAAAAGGCTGAAGAAGGAACCCTGAGGCGCCAGTTTGCCTCCGATATCGAACATAATATTGTTCATGGATCGGACGCCCCTGAAACCGCCGCCTTTGAAATAGGATATTTCTTCAATGGACTGGAGATGTTTTCATATTGAGACCCCCTCACCCTTCCCTCTCCCCCGAGAGACTGTGTCGCAATCGCGAGCAAAGGGGAAGAGGCAGTCAGGTTCCAAAGTTTTAGGATGCGGGTCTTTTAGATGATGGGAAATTGTCACTTGTATAAAATCGAATGTTTTCATATGCTTGGCACACCTGAATCCGAACGGCTAGAGGTAACCGCCCTAAACCTTTTCCACCCGACCGCCTCTCCCCCTTTTCAAAAAAGGGGTTTTTTCATATTACGACACAGTCTCCGAGGGGAGAGGATAAAGGTGAGGGGAAATTTTTTATTGCTCGAGGGTGACAATCCTTCATGAAAGATTGCTTGGAAAAGGTCGACCTGAAAAATCTCAGCCCTTCCGAGCTGGAAAGTTTTACCGCTTCATTCGGAAAAGAGCGATACCGGTCCATCCAGATCCTGAGATGGCTCTATCAGAGAGGCGTCCACTCCTTTGATGAGATGACTAACCTTTCCAAAAAATTCCGCCAGGCACTGGAGGGAGTCAGCTTCATCTCCAACCTCCATCCCCTTCTGGTGGAGGAGAGCAGGGATGGGACGAAAAAGTTTCTTTTTCAACTCGAGGATGGAAATCGAATTGAAAGTGTGCTCATCCCGGACAAAAAGCGCCTGACCCTCTGCATTTCCACACAGGTTGGATGTGCCATGGGATGCCGCTTCTGCCTCACCGGTAAAAAGGGGCTTAAAAGGAGTCTCACCACCGCTGAGATCGTAAATCAGATTCTCGCTGTGAGAGAAACCTTACCGGATAAAACATCCATCACCAATATTGTTCTGATGGGGATGGGTGAACCCCTGGCCAATTATGAGAACACGTTAAGGGCCATTCAACTGATGACCCATCCTGAGGCATTCAAATTTTCGTCCCGAAAGGTAACTCTCTCCACGGTGGGTCTTCTTCCTGAACTGGAGCAACTGGGGAAAGAGAAGGTTCGATTCCGACTCGCCATTTCTCTCAATGCCTCGGACGAAGAGACGAGAAGCCGCCTCATGCCTGTCAATTGCTTCCACCCCTTAAAAAAGATCCTGGAGGTCTGCCGGAAATTTCCGCTTCAGCCGAGAGCCCGTATCACGTTCGAATATGTCCTGCTTCAAGGGGAAAATGAGTCACCGGAGGATGCAAAAAGATTGCTAAAAATGTTGAAGGGGGTTCCCTCCAAGGTCAACCTCATCCCTCTCAACGAGGCGCCGGGGATCCCTTTTAAGAAGCCTTCGGAGGAGAGAGTCAGACAATTTCAGGAAATTCTAATGGAGGGTGGTTTGACAGCCATCGTCCGCGCAAGCAAAGGGGCTGACATCTCCGCCGCCTGCGGCCAACTCCAGAAATAAAGATTTGGGGTCAGGCATAACTAATTTCTTATTTTTCGTCTCCTTCCCCTTGTGATCTCTTCTTCCAATCCCCGAAGTTTTATTGCAAACCCCTTATCCAATCTGATCCTCTCTTCAACCCGTGCTATCCCCCGACTCAATGCCACTGGGTCCCTATGAAAGTACTCAGAAACACTCTTGATCGAATATCCACAAAGCCTCTTCCCCACATACCCAACTATCGCACGCCCCCAAGCCCCCTCTCGATTCCTAGTCATACTACTAATCGTCTCCACCGATATGCCAAACCCCGAACCAACGTGAACCTCTAACTCTTGTATGGGTAGGTCGTAGATATAAGAATTCCCATCTTTTCCCTCACTTACAACTCGCTCAACAAAATCCTCGTCCCCCAAAAGCCGCTGATCCCTCACCTGATATAAATCCTCACGGTGCCCAACGGGCATTTGATTTTTTACAAATCTCTCATATTCCCGAATGGCTCTCCCCTTGTTGTCAGAAAACTGAGTTAATACAAATCTACTATCCACCACCTCCCCCTTGCCCCCCTTTAAATACTCCCGATAACTACTCCATGGATACTCCGACGGATCTTTGACCAGTTTCGCCCGAACCGGATTCAAATGGATATAAGCCGATAGTTGAATCAAATACGAATCCTTTTCACAAAGAATCGCCTTGTAACGCCCCTGAAAAAGATGCCCCCAACCCTGGTACCGCAAATTGTAATTTCTCGTGTAACGAAATTGAAGGCTCTGCATCAGCCTCGAAAGAGGTATCTCTCCCACCTCAATCAAAAGATGGATATGCGTTGGCATCAATACATAGGCATACATTAAGAAATCAAACCGCTCTTTATATTCCTCTAATAATTCCAGGTAGAGCCTGTAATCTCGATCCTGCCGAAATACTTTAAGCCCTCTATTTCCTCGAGCAATGACATGATAGAGCCCCCCTGGATAATGAATCCTCGGTTTTCTCGCCATGAGAATCCCTCATCACAGTGTCCCCTCCTTGTCAATAGCTAATTATTTATGCCTGACCCCAAAGCCTCTGACAAAGCAATTGTGATTGGATGGTTTCGCCTGTTTGACAGGGGGGATGAAATCAATTAACATTTTGAAAAAATGGAGGGGAGGAGGAAAGGCATGGCTGAAAGGATTGTGGGAGTGATCGGTGGATCTGGACTTTACGAGATGGAGGGATTGGAAGAGGTTAAGGAGATTTCATTAAAGACTCCGTATGGCGATCCTTCGGATGTTTTTATCACGGGTCGTCTTGAAGGAATGAAAATCGTCTTTTTGCCCCGCCACGGAAAGGGTCACCGGATTCAACCCTCTTCCCTAAACTTCAGAGCCAATATTATGGGGATGAAGATGCTGGGCGTTCAGTGGATCATCGGTGTCAGCGCGGTGGGCTCGATGAAGGAGAACATTCATCCCGGCGATATGATCATCCCCAATCAATTCATCGATCGAACCGTGGGCCGCATCAACACCTTCTTCAGCGATGGGGTCGTCTGCCACATCAGCTTTGCCGATCCGGTCTGCCCCACTCTCAGTCATATTCTTGCGAAATCTGGAGAAGAAGTGGGGGCGACAGTCCATCCGGACGGAACTTATATCTGTATCGAAGGGCCCCAATTTTCAACACGGGCCGAATCAAAACTTTACCGTTCCTGGGGCGTTGACATCATCGGAATGACCAATCTGCCGGAGGCAAGGCTTGCCCGTGAGGCCGAAATCTGCTACGCCACCATCGCCTTTGCGACCGACTACGATTGCTGGCACCAGGAGGCAGAAGATGTTTCCATCGGAGAAGTCCTTAGAATTCTTGCTCAGAGCGCCCGAACTGCTAAAAGCGCCATCCGGACAGCCGTGAAGCACCTGCCCGAAAAGAGGGACTGCATCTGCGCAACAGCCCTGAAGCAAGCCCTGATCACGAGCAAGAAGTTGATCCCTGAAAAAACGAAGAAGGATCTGGAGCCGATTATAGGAAAGTATTTATGAGAAGCAATGTCAAATGACAAAGTTCAAATTCCAAATCAATGACAAAGTTAAGAATGTTAAAAGTTTTGGCATTAAGAGGTTTGGCATTCCTTTGGCATTTGAATTTCATTTTAAACGATGAAATTTTTCGCTGATCGCACGCTGGGGAAACTGGCCAAGGGGTTGAGGATGCTTGGTTACGATACCCTTTATTACCGGGGGGAAGATATTCATCAACTCATTCATCTGGCCCGTGACGAAGACCGGGTCATCCTGACCAGGGATACCAAGCTGACACTTAGAAGACCGAAAGATCGCATCGTCACCATCACGGAGGATCTCCCTTCTCGCCAGTTGAAAGAGATCATTCAAAAAGCAACCCTCTCTCTCAACGAAGAAATACTTTACACCCGATGCCTCCTCTGTAACGACCCGATTGATCCGATCCCACGGAAAGAGGCAGAGGGAAAAGTCCCGGATTTCATCTTCATGCAACAGAAGGACTTTTACCGGTGCCCGAAATGTGTAAGAATCTACTGGCAGGGATCGCATCTGGACAACATGCAGAAAAAGGTTAAAGAACTGATTGGAAATTTCAAAAAATCTGAAATTAAATACTTTATTTAATAAATTTATAAAAAATCGAAAAAGATCTTGATTGTCATTCCGGTGAAAGCCGGAATCCAGTTATTTCGAATTATTATTAAAACACTGGACACCGGTTTCCACCGGTGAGACGACATTTTACGAAACCCTCGATATTTTTTAAAAGGATGCGTATCATCAGCGGGACATCGAGAGGCAGGAGATTGACGACCCCCAAGGGTCATGCACTCCGTCCTACCTCTGACCGGGTTAAAGAATCGATCTTCAACATCCTTGGAGCGGAGGTGGAGGAAAAGGTTGTTCTCGACCTCTTTGCGGGCACAGGGAATCTGGGAATCGAAGCCCTGAGCCGTGGGGCGAAAAAAGCCGTCTTCGTTGAGAAAGCAAGAGAAGCCTTAAGAATGATTCAGAAGAACCTTCTCCAATGCGGCTTTTCCGGCCAAGCCGAGATCATTCCGAAAGAGGTGAACCGTGCCATTGGTATTCTTGAGACAAGAAAGGAGTCTTTTGATTTAATTCTGATGGATCCACCCTACGAAAAGGGATGGGTTCAACGAACTCTGGTGAAACTGAATCACCATAACATTTATCATGAAGGTTCGGTCCTGGTGATCGAGCATGGTCGCCGCGAACCCCTTCCGCAGAAGACCGGAAGGTGGGCCGTCATTAAAGAGAGAATGATCGGTGACACGGTCATTTCCATCTTGCAGACAGACGGCGATTCTCAGGAGGGTTCACCCCGTTAGACATTCTAACGGGCCTTGGCCAAACGCAATGGACGTTCACCTCAGCCGGAATTGTTTTAATATCTAATCCCACCACAGGCTGCACTGCAGAATGGTGGCTCATTATTTCTAACGGGGTAATAAAATGGCAGAGAAGAAGAAAGGAGATACCAAGGATATGGGAAAAGTTGCTATCTACCCGGGGTCATTTGATCCCCTCACCTACGGTCATATCGACATCGTGGAGAGGGCCCTCGAGATTTTTGATAAGGTGATCCTCGCCATCGCCCACGATGCAGAAAAAAAATCCCTTTTTACGATGGAGGAACGCATCGAGATGGCAAAATTGATCTTCAAAGATACCCCCCATGTCATCGTCGATAGTTTTAAGGGGCTTCTCGTTACCTATGTCGAGAAAACCAATGCCAAGGTGCTTTTAAGAGGGCTCCGGGCAACTTCTGATTTCGAATATGAATTTCATATGGCCTCCATGAACCGCAGTCTCAGCACCCATCTGGACACTCTCTTCATGATGACCAGCAAGGATTACTTCTTCGTCTCTTCCCGCACGATCAAACAGGTGGCCAAGCTGGGCGGAACGGTGGAAGGGCTGGTCCCGGACCTCGTTGCCAGGCGTTTGAAAGAGAAGTTTAAACTGCCGGTTTCCAAAAAGCGACTGATCGGCTGGGAGGACTAATCTGAATTGGGATTGCGGAATTCGCCTGCCTGCCGGTAGGCAGGGAATGCGGATTGAAACATGAAGTGACCGATTTGAATTCAGGACATGGGATTGTAAAATATACAAGCCTCGCTACTTGAATCCTTGAACCCTGGAATCCTTGAATCCTATTTTATGAAAACACTGATTCTTTGTGATTTTGATGGAACGATCAGCATCAGGGATATGGGTTATGTCCTGCTCAATCGGTTTAGCTCCGGAGACTGGGAGTCAATCGATCGGGATTTTTGCGAGGGCAAAATCGGATCGAGGGAAGCCTATGCTCTTATTGCAAAAATATTAAAGGGTGACAAAGAATCCGTCCTCCGTTTCACCAGGGAACATTCGCAGATCGACCCTCACTTCAAATCTGTCTATCAGTATTGCCTCGAAAACGATATCGATGTAAAGATTGTGAGCGACGGCCTCGATTTCTATATCCGGACCATCCTTGACGCCCACCAACTCTCCGGAATTCCTTTTTATTCCAATACGACCCATTTACGCGCTGATGGAGGAACGAATATTTTCTTTCCTCATTCCAGCGAAGAGTGCGGCCTCTGTGGCACCTGTAAAAAACAGATCGTCCGAAACCACCGTAAAGAATATGAAAAGATCTTCTTCGTCGGCAACGGTTTCTCCGACAGATGTGGGGCTCGTGAATCAGATTTCGTCTTTGCCAAAGACTCCCTCTACCCTTACTGTATCGATCAGGACATCACCTGCCACTTCTTTCAGGACTTCAGTGATATTCTTGAAGACCTGAAGAAAAAAATCCGTGGAATCATTTTTGATCTGGACGGGACGCTGATCGAAGCCTACGAGGCGATTTACCTGGGGCTAAAGGAGGTTTTTCAGCAATCCGGAAGAGAGATTTTCTCTTTCAACGAATTAAAACATTATTTGCAGGCGGATCTGGAATCGACACTCCATCAGTTTTTCTCTCCGGAGGAGACTCAAAAGAATATTCCCATCATGCGGAAGAAATATGAAGAGGTCTATCTCGATCATACTCATTTTCTCGATGGCGCTAAGGAGGTGATCGAGACGCTTCACAACCGGGGAGTGATGCTTGGGGTGGCCTCAAATAAATTCGGCCGGTTCTCAAGGCTGGCTCTTAATCATTTAAAGGTGTCTCCCTATTTCAAGTCGGTGATTGGCGCGGGCGATGTCCCCCGAAACAAGCCTTTTCCGGATATGATCCATGCCGCCTTAAGAGGGATGGGACTTTTAGCGGAGGAAGTGGTATTTGTAGGAGATACGCTCACCGATATTGAGACGGGAAAAGAGGCGGGAGTGGATGTTTATGCCCTGCCCACAGGATTTCACACCCGAAAGGAACTCTCGCAAAAGAAACCGAAACGGATATTGAGGGAGCTTAAAGAGCTTACCAATTTGCTGGATCAACCCCTGTGATCATGGGGTGGACAGGAGACTGTGTCACAATCCTTTTTTGTCACCCTGAATTTATTGATTCACATGCGTTCATCACTTCGTGCCAGGGTCTCACAAGGTATTGATTCCATGAGATGCTGAAACAAGTTCAGCATGACATTTTTTACCTTTTCCCCTATTGCGACACAGCCTCCAAATATAGTAATAAAACCACTTCGCTCTTCCTCACCCCTGTTTCACCAGGTCATCATACCAGGCTAAATTATTTCTGATCTGTTCAGGGATCGGTAGTTCATAAGGGCAGCGTTTTAAACAATCCCCGCATTCGGTGCAGTTTCGTGCCTTTTCCACAAGGGAATGAAACCAATCGAGTTCTTCGGCGCCACGCCCAAATCGCTTGACGATAGAGCTTAGTCCCATCATGTGCTGAATGCCGATCTTCTCCGGACAGGGCTGGCAGTAATCACATCTTCGGCAGAACTGATGATCCAGCTCACTCTTCAGGGTTTCGATGTAACTCCAGTCTCTCCGGTTAAGGGAATGATCTTGAGAAAAAATCTCCCAGTTGGCTCTTGCCTTTTCAAGGGTTTCCGATCCCGGAATCGGAACGATATCCGGTTGGGCAAGGACAAACCTCAGGGCCGGACCCGGCTCCTCAATCACCCCGCCCGAAAAAGGTTTCATGGAAATCATCCCGATATCTTTCGCCCTGGCTAAAGGAAAAACTTTCCTGTCGGCGTCAGGTTCAAGAAAGCTATAACAGGCCATGATCACATCAAAATATCCATCTTCAACCGCCCTCTTCAAAACATCAAGGCTATGGCTCGTGATGCCGATGAAATCGATTTTGCCTCCATCCCGCATGCGCATCAATTCTTCGTAGGCTCCGCCCGGACCCATCGCTTTTTCATAATCCTCCAGACGGGAGATGTTGTGGAGATGATAAAGGTGAATCTTTTTCGCTTTCAACTCTCTCAGGCTGATACGGACTTCATCCTCTATCCGATTCGTTCTCACGAGAGATTTTGTTGAAAGAACAACCTCTCGATCGGTTGTTTGAAGGGCCAATCCGATTCGGTATTCGCTGTTCGTATACCCGCGGGCGGTATCCAGGAGGTCCACTCCCATATCAATAACGGCTTTGATCACCGAGACTGCCTCTTGCTCATTCACCCGCTGGATGGGAATCCCTCCCCATCCCAATTGGTTTACATAGAGGTTTGTCCTGCCCAGTCTTACCTTTTCCATTCAATCTCTTCCGTAATATTTCTCTTTTATCGATGGGAGATTCGATTTTCGGTGGGATCGCAAAGACGGGATGGATGGGAGATTCCGGTTAACTCTCTTTCTTCTCCTCATCTTCCTGTCTCTTTAGAAAGGCCTGAATGTAGACGACCTTATCCTCTTTTGACTCTTCCCTCTTTCCGAAGGGAAAAGGTCTTCCAGACTTTTGGTAAGCCTCCTCCAGTTTGCCTATCACCTCCTGGAGTTTAGGGTCCTGATGGACGAGGTCGTTTACCTGCTGGTCAAAATAACCGCTGGCGGTTTCAAGCCTTGAGAGGTCCATCTCTGTTTTCATCAAGCCGTTCAATTTTTTCAGAACGCCTAAGACGACCTTGATGTTCCTTGCCTGAAGATACTGAGGGGCATGGCCCCAGAGGCTAAGCGCTTTCAATCCCCTCTTTCGTGCGGCCTCAATAAGAAAGGTGTGGATGCTGATAGGGCCGACATATTCGGTCAGGTTGAGTCCGGCCTCAAGAACCTCTTTTTTTAAACCTTCCTGATTATAGACCGCGCTGACCACGGTGGGATGAGAATGGGGAATGTAGTCGTAGGTCCCGCCAAGGGTGAAGATCTGATCGACTGCAAATCTCTGAGCAAGATCGAGAAAGAGATCAGTGAAGATGTCCCAGCGAAGATGGGGCTCGATTCCAGAAAAAAGGATGAGGTCTTTCCCGGACGGGTCCTTTGAATGGTAAAAATGGTTGCCCGGAAAATTTAATTCCATCAATCTTCCATCCTTGATGATGGCCGCTGGACGATTGGAGGACATCTCATAAAAATTCTCCATCGGAATGGAGGCAAACCTTTTTGCCTTCAGATTTTCCACTAGATGTTGAAGAGAAAAAGAAGAAATCTCGGCCGCATTCGGCCACCCCTCGAATCCGGCAATCAGGTGGGGTTGGTTTAAGATTGGGATTTCATGGTAAATGATTTCATCCATTGGCTGTTATTCCCCTAAAGGCTTCCCGATCAACCTCTCGTAGGCTTCCAAATATTTCTCTCTTGTCTTCTGAATAATATCCTCAGGCAATTCAGGGGCAGGAGGCGTCTTATTCCATTTGATGGAGAGGAGGTAATCTCTCAGGTACTGCTTATCAAAGCTCTTTTGGGAACCGCCTTCCTTGTAGCCATCCTTGGTCCAGAACCTGGACGAGTCCGGAGTAAGAAGTTCATCGATCAGAATCAACTTCCCATCCTTGATTCCGAATTCCATCTTCGTATCCGCGATCAGAATCCCCCTCTTTTCCCCAAAATCCCTGGCCTTTTGATAGACGCCAATGGAGACGGATTTCAATTGTCGGGCCAGGTCCTTTCCGATGATCTTCGCCATCTCCTCAAAGGAGATGTTCTCGTCATGAAGCCCCTGCTCTGCTTTTGTGGAGGGAGTAAAAATAGGCTCCTCCAGCTTTGAGGACTCCACCAGCCCTTTCGGGAGGGAAATCCCGCAGATCTCCCCTGTCTTTTTATAATCCTCCCAGCCTGAGCCGGAAAGATACCCTCTGACAATACACTCAACGGGAAGAACTTTTGTCTTGACCACCAGCATGGACCGTCCTTCCAGAATCTCCTTGTAGGGAAGGCACTTCTCTGGAAAATCCCCGGTATGGAAGGAGATAATATGGTTCGGAACAATCTCCGCCGTGAAATCAAACCAGAATTTTGAAAGTTGAGTCAGAATCCTTCCCTTGTCCGGAATGGGATTGGGCATGACCACATCGAAAGCGGAAATCCGGTCGGTGGCGACGATCAGAAGCCTGTCTCCAAGATCATAGATATCTCTTACCTTTCCCCTCCCCTTCAGGGTCAGGGATTTTAAATCCGTTTGAGAAATCACTTTGGATGTCACTGTCTCCTCCTCATTTGAAGGTTTATCGTTAAAAGGTTGTTGAAAATATAACATACTCCGGTTGACTTTTCTAATAAAAATGTTAATCTCATGTAACTTTTCAGGTATAGTTTTTATCCCCCTTTGGCAAAGGGGGATATAGGGGGATTTTAAAAATATATTTGGAAAATCTCCCCTCTCGGTTGCGAGTCGTACCGACTTTTCCAAAGAGGGGTAAAAGTACCTTTACACTAGTATACTACAGACTATTTGAACCTATAATTAGTGCCTGTTTATAAATGTCCTTTTTACGTCATGCCGGACTTGATCCGGCATCCAGAAAGCCTTGAAAGAACTGGATTCCGGCTTTCGCCGGAATGACAACCTTTTTAGGAACCATTAGTTTATGGACAGACTCTAATTAAGGGCTTACAATCTGATTGCCAAATTATGCTCAGCGACAAGCTCGGACACCGTCTCGATACCTATCTCTACCCCCCATTTAAAAAAATCTTCGGAGAATGGGGCGACCCCAATCTCTTCACTCTGCTTGGATTCTTCTCAACCCTGGCCGCTTCATGGTTGATCCTGAAAGGGTTCTGGCTCTCAGCAGGTCTGGCGATCATTCTTTCGGGCCTTTTCGATCTACTGGACGGGGTCATTGCAAGGAACTTAGGAAAGGCGACGATCTTCGGAAGTTTCTTCGACTCGGTGATGGATAGATATTCGGACCTTCTCCTCCTTCTGGCCCTCACCATCCATTATCTGAAAGAGGGAGACTCCGGCCTTGTCATTCTCACCTCTGTGGTTGCCATCGGGATTGCCCTCATTCCCTATGTTCGGGCAAAGGCAGAGTCACTAAAGATCTCCTGCCATGTCGGATTGATGGAAAGGGCGGAGAGGATCATCCTTCTCTCCCTGGGGGCCCTGTTGAACTGGATGGAACCGGTCCTCTGGATCCTGGCTGTGCTCACCCACCTCACCGTTCTACACCGGATCTATTATGTGTGGAAGGAAATCCGAAATTCGAATATCGGGCGAAGCTTCCCGAAGGGATCAATCCGAAACAAATCCTAAATTCAAATTTTTCAAATCCGAAACGATTTCTATCTGTTTGGGTCATTTTAATTTTGAACATTCGTGCTTGTTTCGAAATTCGAATTTCGAGCTTCGAATTTATGCATTCCCTGCCATTTCACGGATCTCTTTCAGCAGGATGGGGATAAACTCTGATTCTCTGACCTTCTTTATAATTTTCCCTTTTTTAAAAAGGAGCCCAACCCCTTTTCCTCCGGCGATGCCGATATCGGCCTCCCTCGCCTCGCCAGGGCCATTGACCACGCACCCCATGATGGCGATGGTCATGGGCGCAGTGACTTTCTGAACCCCTTTCTCTACTTTCTCCACAAGATGGCTGAGATCAATTTCACACCGTCCGCAGGTCGGGCAGGAGATGATATTAACCCCTCTCTCTCGAATCTTCAGGGCCCTCAATATCTCATATCCGACACGGACCTCATCAATGGGATCACCGGTCAAAGAGACCCGGATCGTATCTCCGATCCCCTCGCTGAGAAGAAGTCCTATCCCAATGGCCGATTTAACGACTGCTCCCGAGCCCCTCCCTGCCTCCGTGATTCCGAGATGGAGCGGATAGTTGGACTTTCTTGAAAAGTATCGGTAGGCTTCCACCGTCCTCAGCACATCGGATGCCTTCAACGAGACTTTGATGAGATGAAAACCGAGATCCTCCATATATTCAATTGTCCGGAGTCCACTTAAAACCATGGCCTCGGATGTTGGTCCATTGAAACGCTTTAAAAGGTCTTTCTCAATGGAACCGGCATTCACTCCAATGCGAATGGGAATAGATCGATGTTTGGCTTCTGTCACAATGGCCTTCAGGCGGTCTTTTCCTCCGATATTCCCGGGATTGATACGAAGCGCATCTGCCCCATGTTCGATAGACATCAGAGCCAGCCGGTAATTAAAATGGATATCCGCAATGAGGGGAATCTTAATCCTTTTCTTGATCCGTCCAATGGCGCGGGCCGCTTCCTCATCCGGAATCGCCACCCGGATGATCTCGCATCCCGCTTTCTCGAGACGGCGGATCTGATGGACTGTCCTGCGAACATCCCGCGTATCGGTCTTTGTCATCGACTGGATAGAAACGGGCGCATTCCCTCCGATCTTAACGGAGCCAATGCAAATCTGACGGGTTTTTCTGCGTTGAATCATAAGATAAAACAGGGGTCAAGGGTTCATGGGTTCGAGGGTTTAAGTGCAAATACAAAAAAGAAATTTTCTTTAACTGTTTTACACCTCGACCCCTTGGCCCCTGGACCCCTGGAACCCTTTCTTGTGTTCTCTCCATTCCTCCACGATCAGATAGAGCGTGGGGATGAAGACCAGCGTGAGGAACATGGAGACCAGGAGGCCGCCGATCACAGCGATGGCCAGAGCAATATATGCTTCGGCCCCTTCCCCCAACCCGAGGGCCATGGGAGTCAACCCCAAGATCGTCGTAAAGGAGGTCATCAGAATAGGTCTGAGACGAATCCGTCCCCCACGGATGATCGCTTCCTTTAACGGAACCCCTTCCTCCTTCCGGAGCCGGTTGATGAAATCCACCAGGAGGATCGCATTATTCACAACGATCCCGACCATCATGATAATCCCCATGAAGGAGACCATGCTCAAGGTGTTTCCGGTGAGGAAGAGGGCCCAGAGGACACCGATGAGACCCAGCGGGACGGAAAACATGACCAGAAATGGATGAAGCAGAGAGGCAAACTGGGAGGCTAACACCATGTAGACCAGAAAGATGGCGAGTCCTATTGAGAAAAGAAGGGTTCGAAAGGCCTCTTGCTGTTCCAGACGCGCCCCTTTCAACAAGACGGAAAACCCCTCCGGGATCTCCATCCTGGATATCTTTGCTTCAATTTCAGAGGCAATCGAACCGAGATCCCTTCCGCCTGTATTGGCCGTCACATGGACCATCCTCTGCTGGTATTTGCGCTCTAATTGAACGGGAGACGTCGTTCGAACCACTTCCGCTACATTCTCCAGGGGAACCAGCCTTCCATCGAGGGCGGGAAGAGGTAACCGGGCCAGATCCTCGGCCTTGCTCCTGTCTTCTTCGCGAAGCCGGACCCTCACAAAATGTTCACGGCCAGTCACGGGATCAACATAGACGGCGGCCTCCATCCCCTCAATCGCCCCCCTGACGATCTCTCCCACTCGGGAGGTGGTCAATCCCAGCGCCGCCAGCCTGTCCTGTCGGATTCGGACCTGATATTCGGGCAACCCTTCCTCGCGGCTGATCTGAATATCGGTCACCCCCCTGACCTCCCGGAGGATTCCCTCCACCTCTTTTGCAAGGCGACTTCCTGTGGGGATGTCGAATCCAAGGATTTCTACATCGATCGGTTCATCCGCTCCGAATGTGATCACTCTCGAGATGATGCCGCCGGGAAAGACCATGATCTTTGCCCCTGGAATATTCCTGACCTTCTCCCTCAGACTGCTGGCTATCATCTCAGCCGACCTTTTCCTCTCCGATTGATCGACCAGCATCAAAGAAGCCATTCCGGTATGAGGCCCGGCAAACCTTCCGCCGAAGATGACAGATCTCCCTCGCCCTGAACCTGTTCTGGCCCAGAGCGATTTTAATTCGGGGACTTCGTTAACAATAATCTCCTCTACCTGCTCCATCACCCGTTTTGTTTCCTCCAGAGAGGAACCGACCGGAAGCCGGATGTTCATCCGCACCTGCCCTTCATCCGAGGAAGGAAAGAGTTCTGTCCCGATGAGAGGAATGAGAAGGAGTGTTCCCAAAAAAGCGGACACCACGCCTGTCACAACAAACTTCCGGTGGGACAGGGCAAATGTAAGGGTGTTGTGGTATCGTTGATCCATCCACAGGAAGAGCGGATGAGTTTTCTGCAGGATTCTCTGGACCCGGGATGGGCTTGCCGTCAACCGGACCGGGCGGAGAAATTTGTTGGTCAGAATAGGCACCAGGGTCAGAGACGCAAAGAGGGAAGCCAGTAGTGAGAATCCAACCGTATAAGCCAACTGGACGAACAGAATGGGCGCGATCCCGGTCACAAAAAACAGGGGGAGAAAGACGATGATGCTGGTCAGCGAAGCCGCAATGACCGGTTTGCTGACCTCCGTCGCCCCCTTATAGGAAGCCTCTTCCGGGGGCACTCCCGCCTCCATATGCCGGTTGATATTCTCGAGCACGACGATGGCATCATCCACCAGGCGGCCTACTCCAAGGGCCAGCCCACCGAGGGTCATGATGTTAAGGGTAAACTTTCCGAAATGCAGGAGCACGAATGTGGCGATGATGGAAACCGGAATGGCGTGTGCAATGATGAGCGTGCTGGTCACATTTCTTAAAAAGAGGAGGATGATCGTAACCGCGAGGAAGGCCCCCATCATGGCCTCCTTCTGAAGATTCTTGATCGATTTTCGGATGAAAGTCGATTGGTCGGACACCACCTCGATGGTCACGCCCGGCGGAAGCTCTCTTCGAATTTGAGTCAGAGCTTTTAACGTTTGATCCACCACGGAGACCGTATTGCCTCCGATCTGCTTCTGGACGCCGATGACGATTCCCCGTACCCGGTTCACATTCACTTCTGTCTGAGAATCCTCAAATCCATCTTTCACCCTTCCGATATCCCTGAGGCGAATGGGAACTCCGTTCTGGCGATGGACCACAATCTCTTCGAGGTCCCTGACCTCCGGCGTTCGGCCAAGGGTCCGGATACTGAACTCCTGCTTTTCCGTCCTTAGACTTCCCCCGGGTTTATCGGTATGGGCGGCTCGCACGGCATGGGCCACCCGGTCCAGAGAAAGATTCATTTTCTCTAATTTGGATCGTTCCACTTCCACCTGGATTTCCCTGGTCAATCCGCCAAAAACATTTGCAGAGGCAACCCCTTTCAGGCTTTCCAGCCTCGGGGCGACGAAGTCCTCCGCCAGCTCGCGAAGACGGAACTCATCCATGGGGCCGGTGATCGATAAGACGATGACCGAGATCTGGGAGGGATCGAACTTGATGACGACCGGCAATCTCGCTTCGGTGGGAAAGACATCCTGGATCTGGCTTACACTCTGCTGGATATCGAACGAGGCCACATCGAGATTGGTCCCCCAATAAAATTCAACGGTGACGATAGAAATGCCCTGCCGGGAACGAGAGGAAACGTGGCGGACATTTTGAATACGACTCAACCGCTTTTCAATCGGGCGGGTGATCGTCATCTCAATGTCCTGCGGGTTGGCCCCCGGGTATTCGGTGACGACGGAGGCAATCGGATACGTGATTTCCGGAAAGAGATCGATGGCAAGATCTGAAAATGCGATGCCCCCGAGCAGGACGATCCCGATGGCCACCATGAAGCGGGAGACCGGGTTTTTCAGGGAGCCGCGGATGAGATCCATGGGCTTTAGCCTCCTTCGATCATCCGCACGATCGAACCTTCCCTGAGCGCATCCTGCCCTCTTACGACCACCTGATCTCCCTCGGAGACCCCCTGGAGCACCTCCACATAAGGGGTCTGTTCAATGCCGGTGACAATCGTTCTCCGGGACGCCTGATTCCCTTGAATCACATATACGATTTTCGATCCTCTGTCTTCGATCACCGCATGTTGAGGAATAACGACCGCCTGAGGTTTTTGGGAGAGAACCAGTTCGATCGTTGCAAACATGCTGGGTTTGAGCATTCGCCCGGCATTGGGGATCTCGATCTCTGCATGGAGCGTTCGGGTGGCGGGTTCCAGGGCGCTGCTTATCCGTGCGATCCTGCCTTCGAAGACCTTGCCGGGAAAGGATTCGGCCATGATTCTGGCTTTCATCCCTTTCTTGAGCAGCGGGATATCCTTTTCGAGAATATGGGCCACCACCTTCAAGGTCTCCGTATGGATGAGGTTCACAATGGGCGTCGAAGATGAGGCCAGGGCTCCGGCATCCATATATCTCCTGCTGATCTCACCTGAGAAAGGGGCGACGATCTTCGTGTGCTGGAGTCGAATCCGCTCCTGCGCCAGCATCGCTTCCGTTTCCTTCAATCTCGCCTGAGCCGACTCTCTCACTTCGTGCCTTGCCCCTTCCCTGAGCAATTTCAGATGCTCCCTGCTTGAGGCCAACTGCGCCTGGGCGACCGTGTACTCCATGTCCGCAACGTCCAATTCCCTTTTCGAGATGACCTGTCTTTGATAGAGCGCCTCCATACGCTCCCTCTGAAGTTTCGCATTTTCAAAACGGGACTCGGCGCTGCGGACCGCTTCTTCCGCCTGACGTAATTCCTCGGTCCGTGCTCCGGCTTCCAGCTCCATCAGATGAGCTCTGGCCTGGGCCACCCGGGCTTCAACTTCCCTGACCTTCTGGAGGTAATCGGATCGGTCTATCTGGGCGATGGTCTGTCCCTCCCTGACCGAATCGCCGGCATTCACATAGACGCCTTCGAGATATCCTGAGACCTTGGGAAAGAGAGCAACCTGCATCAATGGGGCAATGTCCCCGGTCATGGTGATCGCATAGGTGATGGGTCTGATAGCAACCAGGGAAACCTGGACGGGAATTTCGGCCTGTTTCGTCTTTTGAGGTTCTGCCCTTTTCTGAGCCAGCCCCCATCCACGATACAGAACCAATCCGACCAACAAAAGGGCCAGAATAAGAAGGGCTCCTCTCCATCCTTTACTCAATTGGGTCATGTCCCTTGCTCCCAGGAGCCGAGATAGCGCTCCTGTTCCTCTGTCAGTTGATCAATTTCAATGCCCATGGAACGTAGTTTCATCCGTGCGATCTCCTGATCGATGGCTTCAGGCACCGAATAAACCTTGGGCTCAAGGGTTCGGTGGTGATGCACCAGATATTCGGCCGAAAGGGCCTGGTTTGCAAAACTCATATCCATCACACTGGAGGGATGGCCCTCTGCTGAGGCCAGGTTGATCAGCCTCCCCTCTCCGAGAAGATAGACCCTTCGGCCATTTTCGAGCTGAAACTCCTCGACGAAGTCACGGATCGTCTTTCGAGAGTGTGTGATTTCCTCCAAACCTCCCAAATCGAGTTCCACATTGAAGTGGCCCGAATTGGCAACAATGGCTCCATCCTTCATCTTCAAAAAATGCTCTTTCCGGATTACGCCTGTATTTCCGGAGACCGTGCAGAAGATGTCTCCCGTCTCAGCGGCTTCATTCATGCTCATCACACGGTAGCCATCCATGACAGCTTCAAGGGCCCTCAGAGGACTGACCTCAGTGACGATTACATCGGCCCCCATCCCTTTGGCCCTCAGGGCCAACCCTTTTCCGCACCACCCATAGCCTGAGACGACAAAGTGTGACCCGGCCATCAGCCGGTTGGTCGCCCGCAGAATGCCGTCAATCGTCGATTGCCCTGTTCCATATCGATTATCAAAGAAGTGCTTGGTCTCCGCATCGTTGACGGCAATCACAGGAAATCTTAATACCCGGTTCTGCTCCATACTGCGGAGCCGGATCACCCCGGTCGTTGTCTCCTCGGTTCCGCCGATTAACCCTCTGATCATCTCCTCCCTCTTGGCCGTCGAAAGCCCTTTTGCCCAGCTTCTTAAAGAAGGGGGGAGATCTTCCCACTTTTCGAGAGAAATGAAGTGAAGGGACGAGACAAGGTCTGCTCCATCATCCATCGTGAGATTGGGGAAGAAGGCCAGCGCTGCCCGGATATGTGCATAATAGGTTTCGCTATCCTCGCCTTTGACGGCGAATACGGGAATTTTTAATTCTTTGACTAGGTAGGCGGCCACATCATCCTGCGTGCTCAGAGGATTGGAAGCGCAGAGGCAGAGTTCAGCCCCTCCTGCCAGTAACGTCCTCATCAGGGCCGCTGTCTCCGTGGTCACATGGAGACAGGCGGAGAGCCGGATCCCCCTGAGCGGCTTCTCCTTCTCAAAGCGGCTCCTGATCAGTTTCAAAACCGGCATGGCCATCTCCGCCCACTCCATCCGGAGCCTGCCCTTCTCCGCCAATGAAATATCCTTCACGTCGTAGTCCATATCGCTCCTATCGATTCAAGTAAATATCCCCCAGCAAAGCTGGGGGCTTTACGATTGCTGGCCCCTCAAAGGGGCCTACCCGCAATCGCAAAAGAATCTAATCCCCCTTCATCCCCCTTTGTCAAAAGGGGGAAAGATTTCTCCTCCCTTTGGCAAAGGGAGGTTGGGAGGGATTTTACAAAACGATTTCAAACAATTTATATTCCCGAAAATGTCAAACTCTGCGAGTCCCCCGGCAGAGCCGGGGGTTTACCTAATTACTAATTAAGGGTTCAAGGATTCGAGGGTTCATGGGTTCAAGGAAAGGTCTATCTTTAAAATTGTTAGAAGCTTTTAACTTGACCCCTTGAATCCTGGACCCCTTGAACCCTTTTATTTTACAGTTTCGCCGCTTTCCTCAATTCTTCTGCCTTGTTGATCCTTTCCCAGGTAAACCCGGGTTCGTTTCGGCCGAAGTGACCATAACAGGCTGTCTGTTTGTAAATGGGTTTGAGAAGGTCGAGATATTGAATGATGGCCTTGGGCCTCAGATCAAAGTGTTTCATGGCGATTCTGGCGATCTCATCCGGCGGAATCTTAAAGGTCCCGGAGGTATCGATCATAAAGGAGACCGGGTTTGCCTTCCCGATGGTGTAGGCAATCTGAACCTCGCATTTTTCAGCCATCCCTGCCGCCACGATGTTCTTGGCCACGTGCCTCGCCATATAAGAGGCGCCCCGGTCCATCTTCGATGGATCTTTTCCTGAAAAACAGCCTCCTCCATGACTTCCTACGCCGCCATAAGTATCGACGATGATCTTTCTACCGGTCAGACCGCAGTCCGCCTTTGGGCCTCCGTGGACGAACCGGCCGGTGGTGTTGATATAATACTTTGTGTTCTTATCCCGAAGCTCCGGAGGAATGATTTTAAAGATCACCTCTTCGAGAATCCCCTCTTTCAGTGTCTCATTGGTCACCTTATCCGAATGCTGGGCCGCAATGACCACGGAATCCATCCGGGTCGGCTTATTATTGACATACTGGATGGTCACCTGGGATTTTCCATCCGGCCTCAAGAAATCAAGGATCTTCTTCTTCCTCACTTCTGCCAGCCGTCGGGTTAGACGATGGGCATAGATGATGGGCATGGGCATCAATTCCGGCGTCTCATTACAGGCATAACCAAACATCAACCCCTGATCCCCCGCTCCCTGTTCATGGTCTTTGCTTTCTTCAACTCCGATGGTGATGTCAGGGGACTGTTCATCGATCGAAGTGAGCACGGCGCAGGTTTCCCAGTCAAACCCCATGGCCGAATCATTATACCCGATCTCCTTGATCGTCTCCCGAACGATGGTGGGCATATTGACATAGCAGGAGGTCGAGATCTCGCCTGCAATGATGGCCATTCCTGTTGTCACCATCGTCTCACAGGCCACCCGCGCTTGAGGGTCCTGTGCGATAATGGCGTCCAGAATGGCATCGGAGATTTGATCCGCCACTTTGTCCGGATGCCCCTCGGTGACGGATTCGGAAGTGAATAAAAAGTCTGTCATGGACATATCCTGTTTCCTCCTTTTAGGAATCTCTTTATTAGGAACCCAGGAAACCATGAATAAAGAATTTGGGTTTTAGACCTGCGGCAGGGAATTTTTCCTGCCTTCATGGCTTCCTTATTAATTTTATGTTTTCAACTCTTCTGCGATCGATTTAACGTAATCTTCGGAAAACCTTTCGACCATCCATCTTCGGACATGCCTTTTGATTTCCGCGGCGGTGGAGAACTCAAACAGCCTTTCGGCCATGGACCTCGTTTCATTCGCTTTGGCCATACGAAGAACCTTCTTCACCTTCGGAATGGCGATCGGATTCATACTGAATTCTTCCAGGCCCAGACCCAATAAAACTAACACATAGGCAGGCTCTGCCGCCATCTCCCCGCAAATGGCTAGAGGAATCCCGGCATTTCGGGCGGACTGGACCACGCTCCGGACGATTCTCAAAATGGCGGGGTGCAGGGGTTCGTAGAGATAGGAGACATGCTCATTGATCCGGTCGACAGCCAGGGCATATTGGATGAGATCATTCGTTCCGATGCTGAAAAAATCCACTTCGCGCGCCAGAAGATCGGCGGTGACGGAAGCCGAGGGGATCTCGATCATTGCTCCGATCTTGATCCCCCGGTCAAAAGGAGCCTTTGCCCGGGTGAATTCCTTCTGCACCTCTTCCATGATGGCTTTTGCCCTCCGTATCTCTTCAATGCCCGAAATCATCGGAAAGAGGACTCTCAGTTTCCCGTGAACGCTCGCGCGCAGTATTCCCCTTAACTGGGTTTTAAAAATATCGGTCTCCTTAATGCTGAACCGGATCGCCCTGAGCCCCATCGCGGGATTCACTTCATTCCCTATGGAGTAATCGGGGAGGAATTTATCTCCTCCGATGTCCAGTGTCCGTATGGTGGCCACACCAGGAGAAATATTCTCTACCAGCTTCCGATAGGTTTGGTAATGTTCTTCCTCATTGGGCAGATTCTTTCGGTTGAGGTAGAGAATTTCGGTCCGGTAGAGTCCGATTCCTTCCGCGCCGTGGCTTTTGGCTGAGGGAATCTCTTCAACCATTTCGATGTTGGCCTGAAGATGAATTCGAACGCCATCCCTTGTCTCTGCCGGCAGGGAGGCATATTTCATCACCTCCCGCTCCTGCAATTTTTCCCGTCTCCTCCTCTTCATAAAGGATTCGGAGATCTCCTCGGTCGGATTGATGACCACCTCTCCGGCTTCCCCGTCGATGATCAAGAGATCTCCTCCGTTGATGAGGGAGGTCGCCGTCTCCAATCCCACCACGGCGGGAATACCCAGGGAACGGGCAAGAATAGCGGTATGGGAAACTCTTCCCCCAATATCCGTGACAAATCCGGCCACCCGGTTCACCCGTATTTGAAGGGTATCGGCGGGAGAGAGATCGTGGGCCACAACGATCACCTTGCCCTTAATCTTTGTGATGTCGTCATGTTTCTTCCCCATGAGGTTCCGGAAAATCCTGGCCGAAACATAGTGGAGGTCGCTTCGTCTTTCTCTCAGATATTCGTCCTCAATCGCTTTAAAGGCGGCATCCAGTTTTCCAAGCGTGAGATCCAGAGCCCACTCCGAATTGATCTTTCTTCTCCGGATATTTTCCACCGTATTATGGATCAGCATCTGATCGTCCAGGATCATCAGGTGGACATCGAGGATGAAAGTGTGTTGCCTCACCTCCGGGTCCAGAATCTTCTCCTTGACCTCCAACAGCTGGTCTCTGGACATTTTAATCGCCCTGTGAAAACGCTCCACCTCTTGATCCACCTGGGATAGAGGAATCCTCTTCTGGGGAAGACGGACTTTGAAACGTTCCACCAGGAAGGCTCTGCCGGTGATGATTCCCGGAGAAGCGCCGATGCCATGGATGCTCTTATTGATTTGCTGCTGAACCGCCATCCTTATTCCTCGCCGAACTTATTTTCAATCAGTTTGCCCAGGGTCTCGATCGCTTGTTCCGCATCTTTTCCCTCCACCTTGAGTGTGATCCGTGTTCCTTTGGTAGCGGCAAGCATCAGAATTCCCATGATGGACTTTCCATTCACCTCCAGTCCGTCTTTTTCAAGGCTTACATTCGAAACGAACCGGTTGGCCGTTTTTACCAGGAGGGCCGCTGCCCTCGCATGAAGTCCCAGCTTATTCTTGATGGTGAATGTTTGAACTTCCATATCCAATTTGCGAAAAACAGGCTCACGGCAAGCGCCGCTTATACGGGCACAGTGCCTCGCGTCCCTACTTCGCTCCCTTTTCGACCCGTTTTTTAAGCACCTCGCTGGCCCGATTGATGTTTCTCTGACCATAATCCGTGATGAAAACGGCCAGCGATTCGAGGTCCATTTGGTCCTGGTAGGTGGCCAGTTTCAACAACATGGGAAGATTGACCCCTGTGATCACCTCAATCTTCTTCTCCTCCAAAAAAGAGAGGCTGATGTTGGACGGCGTTCCTCCATACATATCGGTCAGGATCAATATCCCCTGCCCTCCCTCCACCTTCCGTATGGCGGCGATGATCTTCTCCCGGATATCCTCGGATCCTTCCTTGGGATCGATCGATACGGATTGAAACTGCTTCAATTCTTCTCCTACCACCAGCCGGGCGGCAGCGATCAACTCCTCTCCCAGACGACAATGTGTAACCACGATAACTCCCACCATTTTATTCACCCTCTCTCTGCGTCACGGTGCCGCACGGATAAAAGCATGCCCTTCTTCGCCATCTCATCCCTCAACATTTCAGCCAACCGGTTGACCACGACCATTGACCGATGCCTTCCGCCCGTGCATCCCACGGCAAGGGTCAGATGGGTTCTTCTCTCTCGGAGATAGAAAGGAAAAAGAAATCTGATGAATTCCCGGGTCCGGTTGAGAAATTCTTTCGTTTCCTCCCATTGCAGAATATATTCTTCCACTTTGGGATCATCTCCCCTTAACCGTTTCAGTTCATCCACGAAATAGGGGTTGGGTAAAAAACGGACATCGAACATCAGGTCCGCCTCGTAGGGAACTCCGAAACTGTATCCGAAAGAGAGAAGGGTCACGGTCAGATAGACCCCCTGCGATCCCTTCTGAACATACTGCTGGATCGTCTCCTTCAGTTCATGGACATTGAACTGGGAGGTATCGATCACCTGATTGGCTATATCCCGTATCCCTTCGAGCCGCTCCCTTTCGAGGCGAATTCCTTCCAGGATCGAGCCTCCCAAAGCGAGAGGGTGCTGACGCCGTGTTTCACTGAAACGCCTCATCAGGATGGGATCGGAGGAGTCCAAGAAGAGGATCTCGATGGGATAGCCCTCCTTCCGGAGGTCTTCGATCAGTCTCCTTGAATCTTCAAAAAAATCCGTCTTCTCCTGCTCGGAGGCCGGATGAGAAACCGCACCCCGGATATCCTCCCCCACGGCTACTCTTGAAATCTTACCGCCGGACTGTCCACAGAGTTCGAGGAATTTGGGTAAAAGAAGGATAGGAAGGTTGTCAACGCAGTAGAAACCGATATCCTCTAAGGCCTTAATGGCCGTTGTTTTCCCTGATCCGGAAAGGCCGCTGATGAGAATAACTCGGAGGTCCTTCACTCCACCTCGCCCACGACTTCAGGTTTATTTTCCCCCTTCTCCTCCATCCTGCGAAGGAGCTTTTTCTCAAATTCCAGCGCTGAATCGTATCCCATCACCTTGAGAAGGTGGTTGCGTGCGGCCACTTCAATGATAGTTGTTAGATTCCGGGCGGGTGTGACGGGAATTCTCAGCATCGGAAGCTCGATTCCCAGAACCGCATACTTCTCCTCTTCGAATCCGAGACGATCATATTCCTGCTGGGTATCCCATTCGACCAGTTCCAGAACCAACTCGACTTTTTTCTGCTCCCGGATGGCTTCCAGGCCGAAAAGGCTCCGGATATTGATGATCCCGAGTCCTCGCACCTCCATATGGTGCTGAATCACTTCAAAGCCGCTTCCCACCAAAACACCCGGTGAACGCTTTTGAATAGAAACCATGTCATCCGCCACCAGGCGGTGGCCCCGAAGAATGAGGTCGAGGGCGCATTCACTCTTTCCGATCCCGCTCTTGCCGAGGATGAGCACACCGACCCCGAAGACATCCATGAGCACGCCGTGAAGGCTCTGTGTCAGAGCCAGTTTCTCTTCTAATAATTTCGTGACCCGGTCAATGAAATCCGTTGAACTGAGACTGGTCCTGAAAAGAGGGATTCCTTTCTCACCCGCTCCCCTCAGGAGAATCTCGGGGATCTCGAGATTGTGTGTGACGACCAGACACGAAAGATCCAGGTCACATATCTGCCGGATGACCTTATCCTGAATCTCAGGGACAAGGGTCCGAAAGTAAGCCGCTTCGGTATTTCCGATAATTTGAAGTCGCTCGGGATTAATGAATCGCGTGAAACCGGTCATGGCCAATCCCATCTTTTGAACCTGGGGATGGGTAATCCTCTTCTTCAATCCCTTTCTTCCAACCAACAAGGTCAGGCCAAGATGGGACTTTTGATCCTGTTCCAACTCCTGAACAACAAGACTGCTCATGCCTTATACCTATGCCAAATTCCAATCACTTGGTGTTTGGGTTAAGGGAAGGGTGACGAAGCCCGTTTCGGTTATCGGCAAGGGTTACGTGTACAAAATGTAGAGCCGTCAAACGTACCCTTTTATTAACGATACGGGCATCCTTACCGATACCGTTGGACGAAACCTACTTTCTAATACCTCTCATCTTCCTCGGAGATGATCTCAAAGATCTCCTTCTGAGTTTTGGCCCCCATCAGCTTCTTCTTGAAGGAAGGGTCCTTCAGTAATCTGGCAATCCGTCCCAGAAGGTTGAGATTCTCAACGGCTGAATTCTCCGGAGCCATCACCGTAAAGAAAAGGTGGCAGGGTTTTTGGTCGATCGAATCGAAGTCGATCCCGCGCGTCGAACGGCCAAAAGAGATAAAAAAATGTTTCAACCTTTTCAAACGGCCATGAGGGATCGCCACCCCTTCCCCTATTCCCGTGGACCCCAATTTCTCCCTCTCGAGCAGAACCTGGACGAGCTCCTCAGAGGAAGTCGCCCCGCAGGGTTTCACCAGGACCCCCGATAGACCTTTCAGAACGGATGGCTTATCCGTTCCACTGAGCTCAGGGATGACCCATTCCTCTTTTAAAAAATTCAGAAGTTTCATGCCTTCCTTATCTCCTCAATTTAAAGCCCTCTCCACTCTCCCCCCTTAACCCCTCCCTTCCTCCCCTTAAATTAAGGGGAGGTGAGGTGGGGTTAAGAGGAATAAGGTTCCATCCATTCGTAATCGCCATTTTTTTGATGGAGGGCATTCATCTCTCCGGAGTGGGAATTGATGAAGAAAAGATAGGCATCTCCTGAAAGTTTCAACTGCGCCATCGCCTCTTCGAGCGACATCGGTTTGGCAGGGATATGCCTTCTCCGGATAAGGGAAGAGATCCCCGTTCCTCTACTTCTTCTGGACCGTATTTCTGGCCCGATAGGTTCAATCTCCGGAGGAAGAGGATTCCCTCTTTTCCGCTTCACCCTTTCCCGCCGCTCTCGGATCTGACGGTCCATCTTATCCACCATCAGATCGATGGCCGCATAGAGATCTCTGTCTCTCCCCTCACTATTGACGGTTAGGCCATCTTTGATGATGGTAAGCTCCGCGGAATGACGGAATTTCTCAACTGAGAGAACGACATGGGCCTCTCTTGGATTCTCCATGAATTTCTTCAATCGCATGACTTTTTCTTTTACGTATTCCTTTACCCCTTCGTCAGCTTCCATATGTCGAAATGTCACAGCAATCTGCATCAATAGCCTCCTTTATTGTTCATCGTTCATCGTCTTTTGCCTATCGCCTCCAACCTCAAACCTCTATCCTTTTCCGTCCTTCGTCTATCGTCCCTCGTCCATCGTTTCCTAAACGACTTTCCTTCGTTCGCTGGAGGAGAGGATCTTCATCATTTCACGGTATTTCGAAATCGTCCTCCGGGCAATATGAACGTTTCTCTCCTTTAACATCTGAACCAGCCTCTCATCGCTGAAAGGTTTTTTCGGGTTTTCCCGTTCGATGATCTCCTTCAATAAACTTTTAACGCTTTCAGAGGCCATCGCCTCCCCTTGTACGGAGGAGATGCCCGCATTGAAAAAATATTTTAACTCATAAATTCCTTGAGGGGTATGCATATATTTGTTGTTGGTCACCCGGCTGATCGTGGACTCATGCATCTCGATATCTTCCGCCACATCCCTGAGGACAAGAGGTTTGAGATACTGAACCCCTTGATCCAAAAAGTCCTTTTGAAACTTGACGATGCTTTTGGCCACCTTGTAGATCGTCCTCTGACGTTGGTCAATGCTCCGGATCAACCAGAGGGCCGAGCGCAGCTTCTCCTGAATATACTTGCGGTCATCATTCTGGGCGTGACGGCCTTCGGCGAGAATACGGCGGTAATAAGAATTCACTTTTAATCGAGGGACTCCTTCGTCATTAAGAGAAACGACATATTCCCCTTCCACCTTATAAACATAGACATCGGGAATGATCTCCTGGGCGACTTCGCCTCCATAGGCCCTGCCGGGCTTGGGTTCCAGTTTGGAGATGAGGGAGGCGGCTCGATTCACCCTTTCGACGGAGACGCCTAACCGTTTGGCGATCACCGGATAGTTCCGGTTCTTCAACAGGGAGAGATGCTCCTGAACGATCTTTTCCGCGATAAGATCCCGCGGGGATAATTGATTCAACTGGATGAGAAGACATTCCTTCAAATTCCTTGCAGCGATCCCGATCGGGTCAAACTCCTGGATCTTTCGGAGGACCCCCTCCATTCTGTCGATGGGGAGCCCGGCTTCGGCGCTGAACTCTTCGAGGGGAACCTTTAAATATCCATCCTCATCCAGGTTTCCGATGATCCATGCTCCTGCCTGTTGAGCCTCTGCGCTTAAATTGGAGAGATGGAGCTGCCAGTAGAGATGGTCGAAAAGCGTGGTGCTCTTGGCCATGAAATTTTCAAAAGAGGGTCTTTCTTCGCCATCCTGTTCTCCCTGTCTGGAAAAAGAGGCAAGGTTATAATTCTCGAGATAATTTTCCCAGTCGAACTCATCGGTTCCTTCCCCCTCTCCCTTCACTTCAGTGGTATGCTCCACAACAGGAACCGGTTCTTCAGCTTTCTCCGTGCTGGGCTGTTCTTCTTCGTCAAGTGATTCTTTTCCCTCCTCAAGCTCTTCGAGGAGCGGATTCTCTTTCATCTCCTGGGTGATCATGTCCACCAGTTCCAGCCGCGTCAACTGAAGAAGCCGAATCGCCTGCTGGAGCTGAGGGGTGATCACCAGTTGCTGAACCAGTTTGGGCGCTTGTTTGAGCTCTAAGGCCATCTCACTCGAATAAAGGACCGGGGCTTTCATTCCCGGCTCTTTTTTTCTCCTCTTTTTTTACCCGTTGTTCTTCATCCAACCGAAATCCGTCTCCCAGGTAGATCTTCTTTGCCTTCGGGCTTCGTGCGATCTCCTCCGGAGTTCCGGATTCCAAAAGATTGCCCTCATTCAGGATATACGCCCGATCGCAGACTCCCAATGTTTCTCGAACGTTATGATCCGTAATTATAATTCCAATGCCCTTCGATTTCAATTGACGGACAATAGCCTGAATGTCCAGTACCGCAATGGGATCGATCCCCGCAAAGGGTTCATCCAGCAGGATGAAAGAGGGGGACAGAACCAGAGCCCGTGTAATTTCCACTCTCCTTCGTTCCCCTCCTGAAAGGCTATAGGCTTTCTGCTTCCGGAGAGGGGTCAGCCCCAATTCATTCAAGAGATCCTCCAACCGGTCGTGCTTCTCCTCTCTTGAGAGAGGCAGGGTCTCCAGGATCGCCATCAAATTTCCTTCCACGGTCAGTTTTCTGAAAACGGATGGCTCCTGCAAAAGGTAACCGATTCCCTTTCTCGCCCGCAGGTACATGGGAAAGGAGGTGATATCCTCTTCGTTGAGATAGATCTTGCCTCCGTTGGGATGAAGCAGGCCGACGATCATATAGAAGATGGTCGTCTTTCCTGCGCCATTGGGTCCTAACAGGCCCACCACTTCGCCTCCATCGATCTCAACGCTGACCTGATCCACTACCTTCCGGCGACGAAACGACTTGGTTAATTGTTCACACCTGAGATGAGACATCGCTCTCCCCGAAAAAAAAGTTCGGAGTTCGTAGTTTTGAGTTCGGAGTTTTTGTCTCCGAACTACGAACTCATTACTCCGAACTATTTTTTCCTCTCCTCTTTCGAAGAAGGGGTAATGGTCGTGACGACCCGGCCCCCTTTTCCGCCCTCGACATAGCTTCGCTCTTCGTCCACCAGGTAGACAACCCGTTCCCCCCGTACAACATTATCTCCTTCGCGAATCACAGCCTCTCCTTCGAGAACAATCTTGTTCTCCATCTGATAGAAGGTGGCCTTCAGGCAGGTTGCCCTGCGATCCAGTTGCACGATCCTCACATTTCCAGTGGCGACGATCTCTTTCATCTTCTTCATTTCCGTATCGTAGTGGACGACCACTGTGTTGGCATAAAGGGTGGCATCCTCCTGTTTGACTACGACATTTCCCTTAAAGGTGACCTGGTTCTGTTTCTGGTCTCCTTCGACGGTGTCAGAGGTGATCTCAACAGGAGAGCGCGAACTCGTAAACCCGAACCCCTTTGCAGAGTCGGTCTTCGTCTTCTTCTCCTGCGCTTCTCCGGATGTGAGAAAGAGACTGAGAAAGAAAAGGATGATAAGAAATCCGATCCCCTTGACTGGTTTCATCCCTTCCTCCCCCCTTTCCACTGCGTCTTCGCCTGGCTGAGGACTTTAAAGGTCTTCGCTTCCATATCGATCAGCATCCCTTTTCCGGTCAGACGAATCTGTTCTCCTTCGAATTCGACCGGATCAGGAGTCCTCGCCTGTTTGCTTAAATGTGTATAAGACATCGTTTGCGTCTTTAACCGGTAACCATCGGTCGAGGTCAGAACCACATTGCCGATCAGTTCCATATCTTTTGAATCCTGATGGACCTTCCCCTTATCTCCTGTAAGGGTGAAGGAGCGTCCATCCTTCGCATAATAGATCACTTTCACTTCCTCTAACAGGAGAATGTTCTGATCCCGAAATTGGTGGATTGTTTTCGCCTCAAGTTCCCATATCTTTTTACCGTGCTTCTCTTCCACAAAATGAATCTTCTCCAGGCGTTGATCCGCACCCTCCGTCGAGATATTGGGAACCTTCTCTGTTTCTTCCAGGGTCTTTTGTCTCTCCTGGAGGTTGACCCAGAGGCTGACCAGGACCACCCCCCCAACGAGCAAAATGGATAATAGAATGGCAAGCTTTATTCTTTTCAACGTAGTTCTCTTCTCATTGCGGATTTCGGATTGTGGATTGCGGAGTTAACTTCTTATGATAAATGAACCCAAAACCCTTTGAATTTTTCATTCCGCATTCCGGATTCCGCAATCCGAATTCGTTTCAAACCACTCCTGCTTTTAAGAGGTCATGGAGATGAATGACCCCGACCGGGGTTCGATCTCCCGCCCGGTTAAACACGAAAAGAGAGGTGATCGAATACTCCTCCATCATCTGAACCGCCTTTGCGGCTAATTCATCCTTTTCAATCCGCTTCGGGTTTCTGGTCATCACCTCTGAGGCGGTCCGTTGGAGAATATTCGCATACTTCTCAAGGGCCCGTCGCAGATCTCCATCCGTGACCACGCCGACCAGGTGTCCCTCTCCATTACAGACGCCGGTCACTCCCAGCCGTTTCGAGGTAATTTCAAAAATAACATCCTTCATCAAGGTGTCCCCGGACACCTTCGGAAAGGCCTCTCCGGAATGCATCAACTCCTCCACCCGCATGAGAAGCCTTTTCCCCAGGGCTCCTCCAGGATGAAGAAGGGCAAAGTCCTCCTTCTTAAAACCCCTTTTCATCATAAGCGCCACAGCCAGGGCATCCCCTATGGCAAGGGTCGCCGTGGTGCTGGCAGTGGGAGCCAGATTGAGAGGACACGCCTCTTCTTTGACTGCAATGTCCAGATGGATATCACCCGCACCGGCAAGGGTCGATCTTCGGTTGCCAGTGAGCGTGATCAATCGGTTTCCATACCGTTTGAGAAGCGGGAGGACTTCAAGAAGCTCCCTTGTCTCTCCGCTGTTCGAAATGCCAATGACCACATCCTCCTTGGCCAGCATCCCGAAATCCCCATTCAGACCTTCTGCAGGATGGAGGAAAAACGAAGGAGTCCCTGTGCTCGCAAAGGTGGAGGCAATCTTCCTCCCCACCAGTCCGGACTTCCCCATGCCCATGAGGACAACTCTTCCCTTACAGCGATAGAGTATTTCAACCGCTTGCGAAAACTGATCATCGATACTCTCCACCAGATCGAGAATCGATTGCGCCTCAATCCTCAACACCCGTTTCGCTTCTTCAATGATATTTATTTCGACCATGACTCCCTCAACCCCATTTAACAATCTTATAACAATGAAGATACTATTTTATAAAATCCCTCCTCACCTCCCTTTGCCCTCCGGGTCGGAGACCACTCTGGGTCGGAGACCAAATGGAGGAAAATTACCCCTCTTTGGCAAAGAGGGGCCAGGGGAGATTTGGTAATGCTTTTCAATTCAATTTTTAGACCCGATCTTTAACCTTCCTGTTTTTAAGCTTTGATCTTTTCCCCCGTTTCAGGGTTGCCCATATGAATTCCCTGAAGAGCGGGTGGGGATCCGTTGGCTTCGATTTAAACTCCGGGTGAAACTGACAGCCCAAAAACCAGGGGTGGCCTTTCAATTCCATGATTTCCACCAATTCCTTGTCAGGAGAAGTCCCGCTGAAGACCAGCCCCGCCTTACTTAAAACTTTAAGATAGTCATTATTAAACTCGTAGCGATGACGGTGCCTTTCATAAATTAATTTCTTGCCGTAGGCATCAAAGGCCAGACTTTTCTCTTCAAGCCTGCAAGGATAGGAACCCAGCCGCATCGTCCCTCCTTTGGGGGTGTCTGAATTTCTCTTCTGAAGCGTCTTATCTCTGTCCAGCCATTCTTCGAGGAGAAAGATGATCGGATGCGGTGCATGAGGGTTGAACTCCGTGCTGTCCGCCCCTTTCAGACCCGCACAGTGTCTCGCCACCTCGATGACCGCGCATTGCATCCCCAGACAGATTCCCAAAAAAGGGACTTTTTTCTCTCTGGCAAACTGAATCGCCCTGATCTTCCCCTTGATTCCCCTTGTTCCGAATCCTCCCGGCACAAGGATCCCTTCTGCCCCCTGAAGCAGATGATCCGGCCCCTCCTTCTCTATCCTTTCCGAATCCACATATCTCAGGTTCACTCTCGCATCATTGGCAATGCCGCCATGGACAAGCGCTTCGGTCAGGCTTTTATAAGACTCGACTAAACCGACATATTTCCCTACAACGGCAATGGTCGTTTGAAATCGGGGAGATTTGATCCTTTTAACGATACGCTCCCAGCTTGTGAGGTTGGGACGGGCCATCCACATGTTCAGTTTTTCGGCTATCTTCTCATCCAACCCTTCCTGATGAAAGACGATGGGCACCTCATAGACGGTGTCCACATTCTTTGCCGTGATGACCGCATTCTTGTCCACATTGCAGAAGAGGGCGATCTTGGCTTTGATTTCAGGAGAGAGAAGTCGATCGGTCCGGCAGAGGAGGATATCAGGCTGGATGCCGATCTCACGAAGCTCCTTCACACTGTGCTGGGTCGGTTTGGTCTTCAGTTCGCCCGCTGTCTCGATGTAAGGCACAAGGGTGAGGTGAATATAGAGCGTATTCTCCCTGCCCACATCCCCCCGAATCTGACGGATCGCCTCTAAAAAAGGAAGGCTTTCAATATCCCCCACCGTTCCTCCCACCTCTACGATTACGATATCTCCATCCTGGGCGAGGTCGAAGACCTTTGACTTAATTTCATCCGTGATATGGGGAATCACCTGGACCGTCCCGCCCAGATAGTCTCCTCTCCTCTCCTTCGAGATGACCGAATCGTAAATCTGTCCGGTGGTGTAGTTGTTCTTTTTTGAAGTTTTAACGCTCGTGTAGCGTTCGTAGTGTCCCAGATCAAGGTCAGCCTCTGCTCCGTCATCCGTCACATAGACCTCTCCATGCTGAAACGGATTCATCGTCCCAGGATCGACATTAATGTAGGGATCGAATTTGAGAAAGGAGACTTTTAATCCTCTCAGCTCAAGGAGGGCACCGATGGACGATGACGCCAGCCCTTTCCCCAGCGAGGAAACCACTCCTCCTGTCATAAAGATATATTTTGTCCTCGTATTGGCCAAAACCATCCCCCTGATAAGGAAGCCAGGAATTCAGGAAAAATTCTAATGGGTTCCTCTAAAAATGTCATTCCTGCGAAAGCAGGAATCCAGAAGGTTTTGAAATCACTGGACTCCCGCATGCGCGGGAGTGACGAATTGATAATGATTAGAGGTTGCCTAATTCTTTTATTCGGTTTTATTCATGGCTTCCTGGGTTTCTTATTAAAAACTCTTCGATCAACTCATACCCTTTCTCAAAAAAGATGCCGCTCTGTTTTGCTGAAACCTCATCGAAAGTTTCGCTGGATCCGCTCTTTCTCTTTTCTTCACTCGAATAGATCACAAAGGGAACGGGTTCCGCCGTATGGGTCCTGACGCTGAGTGGAGTGGGATGATCCGGCAGAAGCATGACCTTAACCTTCTCAAAATCTTTGATCCCCTTCAGGATGGTTCCCACGACCTTCTCATCGAAAACCTCAATGGCTTCGACCTTCAGCCGGAGGTCTCCCATGTGGCCGGCCTCATCAGGAGCCTCCACATGAACATAGACAAAATCTTTCTTCTCCAGCCCTCTCAGGGCATACTCACCTTTTCCTTCGTAGTTGGTGTCAAAGTATCCGGTGATGCCTGGAACCTGAAGAACCTCCAATCCCGCAAGGAGTCCGATCCCTTTGATCAGGTGGACGGCTGAGATCACGTAACCATCGATTCCAAACCGTTCCTTTAGCGTTGCCATCTGCGGCGACCGGCCCTGCCCCCAGAGCCAGATGGAGTTGGCTGGCCGGAGTCCCTTTGCCTTCCTGTCAAGGTTCACCGGGTGCTCCTTGAGAAACCGCTGAGACTCCGTCATCAATGTGAGAACCCGTCTTCCGGAGCCTTCATTCTCAGGGAGAAAAGGAGCGATCTCCTGGCCGATGATATCATGGGGTGGAGTAAGTCCGAGCCTTTCCAGACCGGAACAGACCGAACCTCCGTTTTTCATGACCAACAGATGACGGTAACTCAATCCTGAGTAAAATCGGATCTCCTCCGTCCCCATCTCCTGTTCCAGATAAGCGATGATTTCATGGGCCTCCGCATCTGAGATGTGCCCGGCAGCAAAATCCTCCATAACGACCTTTGAACCCTGTGAATGAAGTGTAACCAGATTGCACCGGAAAGCAAGATCATCCGTTTTCAGCTCAACGCCGAGGCTGGCAGCTTCCAGTGGGCCCCTCCCCGTATAGTATTGGAGTGGATTGTAGCCGAAGATGGATAAGTTGGCAATTTCGCTTCCAGGATTGAAACCCTCAGGGACTGTCCTGACCAAACCGAGGCTGCCCTGCTTTGCCAGCCAGTCCATATTGGGTGTTCTTGCCACCATCAACGGGGTCTTCCCGTTGATGCTCTCCACCGGATAGTCGGCCATCCCATCTCCGACAATCACCACATATTTCATTCCTTTGGCCATTTCAATAAATCCCTGAGATCCAACACGAATGATGAAAATGACGAATTTCACAAATTGGAAAGAATGGTTCTAAATTCGTGCCATTCGCTGTAATTCGTGTTATTCGCTTCTTTCTCTAAATATACCATAAACTTACAAATGTCAAATAAAAAGGCAAAAATGAAAGCAAAAGGTATGCCAATTTTATGGGAGATTACGATCAAAGCCATGGGATTTAGCGGTCTCTATAAGGGCTTTATTTAGAGGTTGAGATATTCCAGCACCTTCTCTTTCTTCGGAGGCAGTGAGGCGGGTTTTTGAGAGACTCGAATGGCAATGTCCGGGTCCTTCAAACCATGACCGGTGATCGTTAAAACGACGACATCATCCTTCTTAAAAAAACCCTTTCGATCAAATTTGATCACTCCGGCAAGAGAGGCGGCTGAGGCAGGTTCGCAGAAGATCCCCTCCAAACTGGCCAACATCTGATAGGCCTGAAGGATCTCCTCATCGCTGACCATATCGATCAAACCACCTGATTCATCGCGAGCCGCCTCTGCCTGCCTCCAGCTTGCTGGATTGCCGATCCGGATAGCGGTGGCAATCGTCTCAGGCTTCTCCACCATCTTGCCTCTCACAATGGGCGCCGCTCCCTCCGCCTGAAACCCTACCATCTTCGGAAAAATATCAGCCCTGCCCTTTTCCCAGTATTCTTTATACCCTTTCCAGTAGGCAGTGATATTCCCCGCATTGCCGACAGGAAGGCAGTGATAGTTCGGCGCAAATCCAAGATGATCGATCACCTCAAAGGCCGCTGTCTTCTGCCCTTCGATTCTGTAAGGATTAAGAGAGTTGACCAGGGTGACCGGTTCGGTCTCGGAGATCTCCCTCACAACGTGAAGGGCTTCATCGAAATTTCCTTCGATCTGAATCACCTGGGCGCCATGGGCCATGGCCTGCGATAACTTTCCCAGAGCGATCTTCCCTTCAGGAATGAGCACATAGGCTTTCATCCCCGCCCTTGAGGCATAGGCAGCCGCCGAGG